>Ga0351861_1005_pt1 | contig 57615 bp, 41 predicted proteins | sample BONcelHFGM3001F9_FD_206795 | JGI IMG/M metagenome (GOLD analysis project Ga0351861, IMG submission 206795) | Enriched cells from coal bed in the Powder River Basin, Montana, United States - BONCAT cells FGM rep2 HSBNCT.FGM.300.1.F9 ...
ATTAAAACAAATACTTGCTATTAACAATAAAAATGCATGCGTCAAAACAATGGTTTCAGGCAAATCCCTAAATTTGCCGCCAATTAATAACATAACTCAAAGTGGATATTTTTGATAAATGTACCGTAAACATGGGGCCGCTTGGTCAATATGCCGACCAAACAGAAGGTTATTTTATGTTTCCCAAGCTTGAGGGAGAAATTGGCCCGCGGATGCTGTTCAGAGGCAAAGAACGCCTGATCTGGAGCCTGAATAATTATTTAGGACTGGCGAACCACCCTGAAATCAGAAAAGCTGATGCTGACGCTGCTGCTCAGTTTGGAATGGCTTACCCGATGGGTGCACGAATGATGTCAGGCCAAACAATTTACCATGAACAATTGGAAAACGAATTGGCTGCATTTGTCGGGCGCGAAGCAGCTTACCTGCTCAATTATGGTTATCAGGGCATGGTGAGCGTGATCAACTCACTGGTTGACCGAAAAGATGTCATTGTTTATGACTCCGAAGCACACGCCTGTATCATTGATGGTATGAGGCTACATTTCGGAAAGAGGTTTGTTTATCCGCATAACAATATTGAAAATCTTGAAATTCAGCTTCGCAGGGCAAAAAAAATGACAGAACAAACCGGAGGAGGTATCCTTGTGATTACCGAAGGTGTGTACGGTATGTCAGGCGATCTGGGCAAGCTAAAGGAAATAACCGACTTAAAAGAAAAATACAATTTCAGGCTTCTGGTAGATGACGCACACGGATTCGGAACCATGGGAGCAAGCGGTGCAGGAACCGACGAGCACTTTGGGGTTCAGGACAAGGTGGATCTGTATTTTGGCACCTTCGCAAAATCTATGGCGGGAATTGGTGGTTTTATTGCCGGATCCAAACCGGTGATTAAATACCTGATGTACAATATGCGATCACAGATTTTTGCCAAATCACTTCCGATGCCGATGGTTGTAGGCGCTTTAAAACGTCTTGAAATGCTCAGAAACGAACCCCAGCATCGCGAAAAACTGTGGACCATTGTTCACGCACTTCAGGAAGGCCTCAAAGCCAAAGGCCTTGATATCGGGCACACTGAATCACCGGTTACTCCTGTCATGCTTTACGGCGGTGTGGGTGAAGCTACACAAATCACATTCGACCTTCGCGAAAACTACAACATCTTCTGTTCAATTGTAACATACCCTGTAGTTCCCAAGGGGGTTATTCTGCTCAGGCTAATACCTACGGCAGTGCATACCCTTGAAGATGTTGAATATACCATTAATGCTTTTGCTGAAGTGAAAGCCAAACTGGAACAAAGAAAATACAGCACTGAAATGGCTGACATAAACCAGAAATAAACCGCCTCAAATTATTTAACCACAATATGTCAGGTTCCCCATTGAGAAATATTCCTGCTAATGAATGAGTTGCTCACCAGAAAGAACTTCTGGATCATCACCTTTAATTCAACTGCCTCATTTGTACTTGCCTACATAATCATTTTCTATGTGAATCAATTATCATTCGTGCTGACAGGCGGAATGTACGATTACCCGGTTTCCATTGATTATGCAAGCTACTTTTTTCATATCGAACCTTATGAATGGACCCATGATTCAGTAATTCTGATTTTTAGCGCCGGTTATATCATCACTTTGCTCATCGGATTATTATCCCTGCTCGCTTTTTTTTACCTGCTTGCTGATGCAATGCCCATTAAAACGCTTTTCTTTTGGTTATTCATGCATGCAAGCATATATTTCTTTGGCGGATTGATGGTTGGCAACCTGCTCACTGAAGGCATTGGCCATGTGTTCAACTGGATGTACCTCACCGATACGGTCAAAATGATTATTTCTTTGACCGGCTTTTTCGGATTGTTGCTTACCGCCATTTCTTCCTCACGGCTGGCATCCTTGATGGCAAACAGTTATTTTGAGAAGTATTCTGAAAAGATGGGACCATTCTATATCACCGGACAGGTTCTGCTGCCGTATTTCTTTGGTTCATTGTTGCTCTATTTTTATTATTTCCCGAAGAACATGTTCCATGAAAAATATGGATGGATTATCATGGGAGTTATGATGGTCATCTTTTTTATAAGAACCCAATTTCAGCAGGATTTACTTTTTGAAGAAGATGACAACCGAAGCATCAGACCAATGACAGCACTTATTGTTGTAACATTAATTATCCTTGCAGTGAGCCGGGCGGTCCTATTCAGACCTATTCTAATTAATTGATTTTCAAGACTCTTTTGGCAAAGTACACCATCATGGTGTTTAGTGTACAATTAGTTTCCTGACAAAATATTTGTTATCAGTTTTGATCTGAAGCAGATAAACACCCGAAGGCAACTTACTGATATCAAATTCAAATGCCGTGGTTCCGTTGGTTTGCCATTGCTGCATCACCTTCATGCCGGCATTCATCAGCAGAACTTCCCTTACAGGCATGGCCGAATGTATCTTCACACGGCTGTTTTTTGTGGGATTCGGACTAATCACCAGCATTTCGGCATCGGATTCGTGCTCAGTTAATCCAACAGCGGTAGTACAGCTAATTGCCGCATACCATCCCTGAAACCGATCGGATTCGTCCGAATGAAACTTCACCGTGAGCGCCCCGGTTGCATTAGTTGCAACAACCAGACCCGGCGAATTATTCCCGCACCAGGTGCCCATAAGAGGCGCTTCTTCTGTCAACCCGTCGTAAATACTCATATAATCATACAGACACTCATCATGGGGCTCTAAACCAAATGCCTGAAAATTCAGCCGGATTACCTTATCTGAACCAACAGGCAAAAAGGTCACTGTATAGTCCTCGCCATTCTGATAAAAGCCAAGGTCACCCCCCGAATCAAAAAAATGCCCTTCACATGTTTCAAATACAGCATTTTGCATGAGGTAAACTGTATTTACACTGATATAATCCTGACGAACCAGCAAGCTCTCTTCGCCCTGTTGATTGGTTACTTTCAAAGAAACATCGAACAAACCTGTTTCAGGATACAAAATCCCGGCAGGACTCTGCTCGGTGGACGTTGCAGGATCTGCTCCTTCAAACGACCACTCCCACTGGACAATATTGTTGCCATATGATAAATCTTCAAAATCAATCCTCTGTCCTTTGGCAGGCCGTGTCGTAGTTACAGTAAAGTTGGCAGCAATTGACGCCGGAACCATTTGTATATCAACAACTACTGTTTGTCTGTCAAATGTCTGTACAGCCTGTATGGTTTTGGGCTTGTATCCCTCAGCTGTTACAAAAAGGTTATAAACCCCGGCTTTAATTGGGCGGTTATAATTACCTGCAGGCAGATAGGAATAAGTATGCGAAAGATCAAGATCGTGGTTCAGGACATTAACTTTTGCTTGGATAGGCAAGCCTGTAACTGAATCTGTTATCATACCCCTTATTCCAAACAGAACCTGCTCCATATAATTTAGCAGCGACCTGTAGTTATACTCCCAATATGCAGGCAGCTGGCTGGCAGGAAGTTTTTTGACCGTTGACAACTCAGTAGTAACCTCCCTGCATTGGTGGAAGTAATTCATATAATCCTGCCTACCGCCACTGATGGTGTACCATGCATATCCATTGGTTATTCCGTTGTTCAGGTCGGTAAGATAGCCGGCGGGACTGAAATACTGGGCAGTATCAGCATATTCTCTGGAAACCAATACCCACCAGTTGTCGTCTGCATGCAGCCGTGGCCAGGTATCCCAAGGATAATTAATTACCTCAGCTCCACTGTGATGATTGGCACTCATGACAAAATTCCTGTCTTCGGCAAAGTTCATAAATGCAATGGTTTCGGGCTGATGCTGATTTCCGTCAGGGTTGGTTCCATCCTCAGGGTCAGGATAGTTACGATTCAGGTCAACGCCGTTGGCATTTGTTCTGGTGGAGCCCCAAACCGTATTGTTACCTCCCTTGTAGGTTCCATCGGGATTGGAAAGAGGGTTAATCCAGATATCAATGTTGTTCACCAGATTTGTAACCTTAGGATTGGAACCATAATTGGATAAAAGGTAATCAATCAAACGCAGGTTTAAAATATACCCAACCAGTTCGTCACCATGAATAGGCGCTGTATAAAGAAATTCGGGCTTGCCGCCAGCTTCAGGATTGGAATTGATTCTGGCTGCCAGTAATTTGCGGCCACTTGGCAATATCCCAATGGTGTATATTGAACACAAATCAGGATAATTATCCTCAAAAGCCTGCATCATGGCCAGATAGGCATCATAGGTCGGATAGTAGTTCCAATCGTTGCCTTCTCTAAGTTGCTCATAATCCTTCATCAGTGGCTTCTCACCCTGCATCGAAGGAGGGGTTAACAGCTTGATTTGCTTTGATTGACCCAGAAGTTTCTCAAACTGAGTTCGGTTTACATAGGCAATTACCTCGTTTTCTGTCACTTCATCAAAGTACAGGTTCCTGAGCAATTCGGGCAACTCTTTTGAAGATTCATACCTGACAGAAATGTAGGCTTCCTGACGGTCGGCAAACAAACTGTCCACATTAAGCACGGATTGAGCATTAGCAATACCCGATGCCAATAGTAATAAAATGAAAACCAAATACTTCATCATAATTATTTTTAAGATACCTGTAATCGGGCCACCTCACGAGCAATTTCTTGCCCAACAGACTGCTTCACCCCCACAAGTGGCAACCTTAGGGTGTTGGCACAAAGTCCCAGAAGATTAAGTACTGATTTAACTCCTGCAGGGTTACCGTCAGCAAACAAAAGGTCAATCATGTGCAATAACTGGTAGTGCAACGATAAAGCTTTCTTATGATTGCCGTTCAATTCTTCACGAACCATCTGGCTGAATTTTTCAGGATAGGCATTGGCAACCACTGATATAACCCCTTTAGAACCAATTGCTAACATAGGTAATGTGAGCGCATCATCTCCGCTCAAAACTTCAAATCCTTCTGACTTTTGCGAAATGATATTCATAATCTGCGACAAATCACCAGAAGCCTCCTTCACCGAAATAATATTCGGATGATTGCCAAGATTGAGAGTGGTTTCAGCCTTCATGTTCACACTTGTCCTGCCGGGGACATTATACAAAATAACCGGAACAGGACTTGCATCTGCAACCTTGTTGAAATGTGCGAGCAATCCATCCTGCTGGGGTTTGTTGTAATAAGGTGTAACTGATAGGATGGCTGAAATCCCGTCAAAACTAATGGCTTTAATGTCCTCAATAACATTATTTGTGTTGTTTCCGCCTATACCTATTACAACCGGAATCCTTCCATTATTTGTTTTCAGAATTTTTTCAAGAACCAAATGCTTTTCCGCGCTGCTTAATGTGGCTGCTTCAGATGTGGTACCAAGTGCCACCAGAAAATCAACCCCACCCCTGATTACATGTTCCACGATTGATCCAAGTGACTGCAAATCTACTGTGTAATCATTATTAAACGGAGTGACTAATGCTACACCGGTTCCTAAAATCTGCTTTTTCATGTTAATCTCCTTTTAATTTTCTCAGATATGAGCTTATCTCTTTGGCCAACATTTCGGGACTATTCCAGTTTGCTGTGCTGAATACAAGGTCATACCTTCCTGTCTGACTTAAATTTTTCATGTTAACCCCAATTTTCAATTCCGATTCAATTGGCTCTACAATGTAATTAGCATAAGGATCATCCTCACGGGTCAGGTTGATCAACAGGCTGGCCGAAGTCGGTAATTCCTGTTGCTTCATTGTTTTTAGTTTACCTGTCCATAAAAAATCAACTCGGTCAATCCTGATGATCCCCGTAAGTGCTGCAGGGATGCTCAGTTTGTGTTTGCTGAAAAATACAATTGGCTGAATCCCGGAATTATCCTTCAATAGGCTGTTTGTAAATATTGTAAGCCAATCAAGCTGTGCCTGACTGGAAACACTGGCAACCACAACAATTTTATTTGCTTCTTCAATAGTAATTATTCTGGTTTGTAATGAATTACGTAAACCTTTTGAGGTCCTGAGCGATACAAGGAATCTCTTCATACAAACGATCTGACTTCTTATGTTACAATGCCCAAAAGTACATGTTTTAGGCTGCTGTTTATCTTACTGGAGAAAAAATATAGGTAAAACTGACAGCGGGCATTACTTATAATTAGAAGAGGAAATTAATGATGCATTCCTTATTACAGAAGCAAGATAGCCACAGTCTAAAAAGGATTACTTTTGCATTAAACACCAAATCGTAAAGCGGTCTTGAAAATCACAATTCTGGGAAGCGGGACATCACAGGGGGTTCCGGTAATTGCCTGTCCATGTGAGGTTTGTCAGTCAGGTGACCAGCGAGATAAACGACTGCGTTCATCAGCACTTATCGAATCGGAACAAACAAACCTTCTTATTGATGCCGGCCCTGATTTCAGGCAGCAAATGCTTCGCGAAAAAGTCACCAAACTGGATGCAATCCTCATTACTCACTGCCACAAAGACCATATCGCAGGTCTTGATGACGTCCGTTCGTTTAACTATTTATTTGGCAAACCAATGGACATTTATGCTTCTGAAAGAGACCAGATTGCAATACGTCAGGAGTTTTCTTATGCTTTCCACGAAAATCCATATCCGGGTGTTCCTGAATTCAAACTGATCACTCTTCCCGAATCGGATTTTGCTGTGAAAGATCTTACTATAACCCCATTGGACGTTCGTCATATGCACATGAAAGTGTTTGGTTTCCGAATCGGTGGCTTTACTTACATAACAGACGCAAACCTGATACCGGCTGATACCATGGAACTCATTAAAGGCTCAAAAGTGATCGTGCTCAATGCCTTGAGAAAACAAAAGCATATCTCACATTTCAATCTCACTGAAGCAATTGATATCCTGCAAAAACTTAAACCCGAGAAAGCCTACCTCACCCACATCAGCCATATGATGGGAAAACACGCCGACGTGCAACCCGAATTACCTGACAATATTTTCCTGGCTTACGATGGCCTTAAAATCTTAATTGACTAAAATCCGGACAGTCCATCAAAAGGGTTCTATCTGACTATATTTCATGGTTCTGAACCAAAGTGAGGTATTCGCCCTCAACCTGAACATACCCCTGATCATACACGAAATAATAAACCCGCCCTTCTTTGGTAGTGTATGTATGAGTAAAATACTTGAAATTAAAACCACTCTTGTCAAGTGTGCTTCTCTTCACCCGCGCTTTTCCTTCAGGATTGCGCTGTGATAAAATTGCCCTGTTTTTTCGTAAAATGTTATTGATGCTGCGGATGAAATTGATTTCTTCGCTGTTCTGTTGGTGGTGGTAATTGTTACGGCATGAATCGTTGCAAAACTTCTTGTCCGATCTGCCAACAAGAGTTTCCCCGCAAGAGAGACATATTTTTTCCATATCCGGATATGTTTGTTTTCGGGCTTAAAGTTAAGAAATCATTTCAAAACTCAATTCATAACATAAAAATCTCATCAGCAAACTATCAAGGCTCGTCTGTGCAAACAAAATAAAACCGGTGAGCCATTATATATGACTCACCGGCTATAGAGATCAGAAACAAGCCCATAGGGTATCGTTTGGGCTATGTTTACACTGGTCTATTTAACCACCAGCTTAATAAGCTTACCGAATTGTTCGCCCTTAACCTCAACTAGGTAAACTCCTTTAACAAAATGAGCGGCAGATAAAGTTGTCGTTCCCTGATTAAGCTCTCGTTCCAGGACAATCTGCCCACTCATGCTTCGTACCTGAATTATGGCATTGCCGGGGATCGAAACACGGAAAAAGTCAGTGGCAGGGTTCGGGAAGATGCTGACTTTTTCTGAATTGATTGCATAAATGCTTTCAACAAGCGTAATAGTGAAGCTTTCCTCAAGTACAAGACCATTTACGTTAACATCCCACAATCCTACTGTAGCATCTGCGGGAATGTTGAATACCGCAACCAGGGTTGTGTTACTGGTCACAGTGACTGAACTGGCCTCGATTGTCGTTGGCAGACTTCCTGAATAGGTCATGCTGACAGTCGGGCTTGTACCTTGCCAAAAAGTGTTGAGGCCATTAATGGTTACGTCAACAGCCTCGCCCTGGCCTGCAGTATCCGGATTGACCGAAACCAGCGATGGGATTAGTTGGTTCACAGTGAATGCTGAGGTGAGAACAAGGTCGTCAACCAATACATCGTAGAACCCGGAGGTGGCATCAGAAGCAATCGAAAAGTTTGCTTGAAGTTGTGTGTTATTGGTAACCACAACACTCAAGGCTGCTATAATGTCTGAAGGCGCACCCGTTTTTCTCAGGCGTACATTCGGACTGGTTCCGGCCCATTGGGTATTTTGTCCGCTAATCGTTAATGTCGGATTACTTCCTTGGTCTGCATTATTGGGAATCACACTGATGAGTTCAGGTATAACAGCCAAAACAGAAAAAGCGTTGGCCAAAACAAGGTCGTCAACAAGAAGGTCCCATAAACCCGTACTGGCATCCTGAGGAATAGAAAAGGCTGCGACCAGCTGAGTGTTTGAATTCACTGTAACAGTGCCTGATTGAATAATCTCAGCAGGCGTGGCAACATTGCGCAGTCGTACATTTGGATTTGTTCCTGCCCAGCTCGTGTTTTGGCCTGTTATGATCAGGTTTTCATTAGCTCCCTGCTCTGCAAAGTCGGGATTAACAGAAACAAGTAACGGAACAACCTGAACCACAGTAAATGAAGAGGCAAGCACGAGGTCGTCAACCAGAACATCCCACAATCCTGGGGTGGCATCACCCGGAATGCTGAAATTAGCCTGAAGCTGGGTGTTCGATACAACAGTTACTGAGTTTGCTGTAATAATATTCGCAGGGGCACCTGTTTTGCGCAGCCTCACATTTGGATTGGTGCCTGTCCAACTGGTATTCTGTCCAGTGATGGTTAGGGTTGGATTGCTTCCCTGGTTTGCTGAATTTGGCACTACGCTCAGCAAAGCTGCAGGTGCAGCTGCATTAACAAACAAGGTGCTTGTATAAACAACATCTCCCCCTGTGTTTCCGTTGCCGTTTGTCGCGTTAAAAGCTGCATAAAACCTCACCTGTCCTACATTCGTAACTGGTGCTGTCCAGTTCATTGTCCATGTGCTTGTGTTGCCTGTTGGGACATTGCCGGCAGTGGTGTGGGTTACTGCCTTGTTTGCATTGATAAGTTTTGTTCTTGTGGCATCAGTAATGACAAAGGTGCCGGTTTTCACTCCTGCACTGGTTTCAGCAGTAAGTTCAAAACCAAATTTCACAACGCCGGAATGTGTACCGGTTGCAGTAATCTGGTAGGTCTGACCTGGAGTATATCCATCAGCCGGGATGTTTGATGTTATCCATCCTGATTGCGGTGTAGCCGTTCCGGTATGACACTGAGTGCATGTCGTGTTGCCGTCACCCGGGCTTCCGGACTTACCGCCGGGACTGCCGCTGGAGTTGGCATAAAGAATCAGCACGACAGGAATAATAAAAACGAAAATAAGCTTGTAAACAGGTTTCATAAGAATCAATTGCAAAGTTTGAAAAATCGTTTATTTAGAACGGGTCTAAATTATACAAATTTCTGTTACAGTGAAAAAAAATAAAACCTGTGTATCTCGTTGATTTTATGTCACTTTGAAGGCAATGTATAGCAAACAAGATGTCGGAAACAATTAATTCAACAGCAATTTGATGAGAAAGTGGGATCAGGAATCTTCCATAAACCATTGTTATTGAATAAACAAAAGCAAGAATGATTAAGCCAGTCCGTTACATTCGGTCGGGCATATTAATTCCCAGTAATGCCCCGGCAGAACGGATAACTCTGGCTGAGAAACTACTGATCAGCAGCCTGAAAAGTCGCTTTGTTTCGTCCTCCTCCCTAAGGATAGGATACTCCTGATAAAACTGGTTAAACTCTTTGGCTAGTTCATACATATAATTCGCAATCATAGCCGGACTGCGGTTGGCGGCCGCCTGTTCAATCGTTGACGGGTATTGATATAACAATTTGATCAGGCTTTTTTCCTTAGCCAAAAGCGACATACCCTTGAATTGATTTCCTGATTGAAGCCCGGCCTCAGATGCTTTTCTTTCAACTGACCTTATCCTGGCATGGGTGTATTGAATAAATGGGCCTGTATTTCCATTAAAATCAATAGATTCCTCAGGATTAAACACCATTGTTTTCTTCGGATCAACTTTTAAAATAAAATACTTCAGTGCGCCAAGTCCTATTACCTCGTATAGCATCGCGGCTTCATCCGTACCGAGCGATTCGGCCTTTCCGAGCTCGAGTGTTCTTTTCTTTGCTGTTTCAACCATTTCTTCCATCAGGTCATCTGCATCCACAACTGTTCCTTCCCTCGATTTCATCCTTCCATGGGGCAGTTCAACCATTCCATACGACAGGTGTTCAATCTGCCCTGCCCATGGCTTACCAAGTTTCTGCAACACCAGCCTGAGCACATCAAAATGATAGTTCTGCTCGTTGCCAACCACATAGATCAGTTTTCCGGGACCAAAATCATCTACACGCAACTGGGCAGTACCCAGATCCTGAGTCATATACACAGAGGTGCCGTCGGCACGCAGCAATAATTTTTCATCCAACCCGTCTGAAGTCAGGTCGCACCATACCGAGCCATCATCTCTCCTGTAAAACACACCTTTATTAACGCCCTCTTCTACAAGGCTTTTGCCAAGCAGGTATGTTTCCGACTCATAATATATCTTATCGAAATCAACCCCCATCCTTCGGTATGTTTTCTCAAAACCTTCATACACCCACTCATTCATGGTGGCCCACAAGTTTCTTGTCTCAGGGTCGGCATCCTCCCATTTACGAAGCATGTGCTGTGCTTCTGCCATCAACGCTGTTTTCTTTGCAGCTTCATCTTTGTCAATGCCGTTGGCAATAAGGGTTTCAACCTCGGCTTTGAGCTCTTTATCAAACTGCACATACATCTCCCCCACCAGCTTGTCGCCTTTCATATGCACATCGGATGGTGATTTTCCTTCACCAAACTTTTGCCATGCCAGCATGGATTTACAAATATGTATTCCCCTGTCGTTGACTAAATTAACCTTGACGACATCTGTACCGCTTGCCTTTAGAATTTCAGCCACACTCCATCCAATCAGGTTGTTACGAATATGCCCCAAATGCAGGGGTTTGTTGGTGTTGGGTGAGGAATATTCAACTACGACAGTCTGGTCTTCCTGAATTGGCTTCTTTCCATAATCTTGATCCTCTGCGTTTTTTTCAACAAATGAAAGCCAGAAGGAATCATCAATCAAAATATTCAAAAATCCCTTCACCACATTGTAATCGCTGACATAACCAGATGCTGAACGCATCTGTTCGCCAATTGAACCTGCGGTTTCTTCCGGCCCCCGTCCGGAAAGTTTCAGCAACGGAAAAACATTTATGGTTAAATCACCCGGAAACTCTGGACGTGTTCGCTGAAACTGAACTAAATTCCCTGAAGGTTTGTGGCCAAACAACTGTTCAAAGGCTTCACAGAAAATCTGTCGCAAGGTAGTTTCAATGTTCATTTGCATGTGTTATAGCCCGCAAAAATACAAATTCAGCCCAAGGAACCATCGGTCTTTCCTTAATAGAGCAATTCTCTGCCTTGTGATTTGATCCTGATGTAATGGTTTCATTCAGACCCATTGTTATTTTATTAACAATATATATAATTGACATACAAGTAATTAAAAAATTTAACATTAACAAACTCATAAATATCATCAATTATATCAATCATAAAACCTACATTTGTGGCAAATTATACGCTTTACACACCAATATCAGAAGTATATGAAAAAAAACGTAATCATTATCGGCGCTGCGGGAAGGGATTTCCACAATTTCAACACCTATTTCCGCGGAAATACTGCGTACAATGTGGTGGCATTTACAGCTGCACAGATTCCTGACATTGACGGTCGCAAATACCCTGCTGAATTAGCCGGAGACCTGTATCCTGCAGGCATTCCGATTTTTGCCGAGGAAGACCTTCCTCGCCTGATTAAAGAACTAAAGGCTGATGACTGTGTATTCTCATACTCAGATGTTACCTACCAAAAGGTGATGAGCATGAGTGCAATAGTGAATGCAGCCGGAGCCAACTTTATGCTTCTAGGCCCGAAAGACACTATGGTAAAAAGCACCAAGCCGGTTATCGCTGTTGGAGCTGTACGCACCGGATGTGGCAAAAGCCAAACGTCTCGCAAAGTGATCGAATACCTCATGGCTAAAGGCTTAAAGGTGGTTGCTGTGCGTCATCCTATGCCTTACGGCGATCTGGTTGCACAAAAAGTTCAGCGTTTTGCAAAGGTATCTGACCTCGAACTGCACAAATGCACTGTGGAAGAAATGGAAGAATACGAACCCCATGTTGTCCGTGGAAACGTTATTTATGCTGGTGTTGACTACGAAGCCATATTGCGTGCAGCCGAAAATGATCCTGATGGTTGCGATATAGTCCTGTGGGATGGTGGAAACAACGATTTCCCATTCTTCAAGCCCGACCTCAATATTACTGTCGTGGATCCGCACCGTCCCGGACACGAACTCACCTACTATCCCGGTGAAGTTACACTGCGTCTGGCTGATGTTGTCGTAATCAACAAAATGGACAGCGCAGGCCCCGAGGCTATTCAGACCGTCCGCGAAAACATCACCAAAGTTAACCCAAAAGCCACCGTCATAGATGGCGCTTCGCCCATCAAGGTTGACGACTACAAAATTATCAAAGGAAAACGCGTATTGGTTGTTGAAGACGGCCCGACACTCACCCACGGCGAAATGAAAATTGGTGCCGGTACTGTAGCCGCACAGAAATTTGGTGCTGCCGAACTGGTTGACCCACGCCCCTTCCTGGTTGGCAAATTGGCCGAGACCTTCCGCATCTACCCCAATATCGGAACACTGCTTCCGGCAATGGGTTATGGCGAGCAACAACTCAAAGACCTTGAGGCCACCATCAACAACACCGATTGCGATTCTGTTGTCATTGGCACACCCATTGACCTCAACCGCATTGTAAACATCAAAAAACCAAACACAAGGGTTTACTACGACCTGCAGGAAATCGGCTACCCGAACCTCGATCAGGTGCTGACCGAGTTTGTTGAAAAACACAAGTTGTAATTAACATCTTAGGATATTCAGATTAAAAGGCTGCCCGCAAGGCAGTCTTTTTTTTTGGTTTTTATTGTTCCAGATATCACTCGAGTGGTGACATATTAAATTCACAATCACTTGACAACATATTCATTAATTGATTATTTTTGGTTCATGAGCTGAATAATTAAATTTAATATTCATAATTGACGTGAATGATTGGTTTTTGCGGGGAATTGCCCTAAGGCATTTATATCTGCCGGGTGCATGCCAGTAAAGAAACCAAAACGTTCAAAATGATTAAAGTTCAATGATTTGTAAAACGGAATCATTGAAAAAAATCAATTTGCTCTTTGCACCACACCAACCCCCGCAAGCGGGGGATTTGATGGTTTTTTTTTTTAGAAAAACCCCGAAGGGACACTAAAGCCCCCGCTTGCGGGGGTTGGGGCAAAAAGAAACAAACCCATAAATCAATTGGTTACAATAATCCTGGCAAAATAAACTTTAACCCCTGTGTTGATTCTCAAGTGGTACAAACCAGGTGACAAACCCAAAACAGATAGCGATACATTCTTTAAACCACCAAAATCCTGTCTCATTATTGTTGTTCCCAACGTATTCAAAACTTCTACTTCCTCAATTCCTTCGTTCATGCTTATATTAATTGCTTCACGTCCTGGGTTTGGAGAAATCTTCAAATCCATTTTATTCTCTTGAACACCAATAGGATAATTAATACAGACCATATCGTCATTAGGAGACCATTTAGAAAGACCTGGATCTGATTCACAATAATCCTCCCCGTTATCCCAAACGCAAGTCACTTTGTAGCAAAACAATGTTGTCCAGGGAATACCTTCCAGATCATCAAGAAAAGTGTACTCATACTGATTGGGTACATGCTCGACTGTGGAAAAATATTCATATGGATCTTGATCAAGACTACGATAAATGTTATACCGAAACGCAGATGGTGGCTGCACATAGCCAAAATCATCCATGAACAGTTGAATACTCCAATTGTAGCTTAATGAAGGGGCAATCTCCGAAAGCGCGTCCCAGGTGACGCCGCCATCAAGGCTGATCAGGTCGCCATAGCCGGTTACTGCGGGACCAGAATCAGTACCGGCCGGAAACTTTCCGGCAGGCTGCCCGATGATCTCATAACCGGCCCATAATTCATGGTGCAGATCAACAGCTATGGGGGTCTCCAAAACCAATTCGTTCCATTGACCGGAGAGTGGGTTTGGCATCAGGTGGTTCACTAAAAGGGTATCAGATCCATCTAACTTCCAGATTTTAACAATAATGGATGTAAAACCATCATCCTGGAGAAAAAACCTGAACCTGGTAATACTCGTATGCTGATAATATTCAAGCATCTCCGGTTTCCATCGGGCAGCAACCCGAAAACTACTACCAGAGGTTAGCCCTATCCCTGAGAAGTTAAAATCTGATCCGTAAAACATCCATTCAGCCACTGGCAGCAAAGAAGAAGGAGTGTTGAATCTCATAAACATTCCTTGAATCACTTCTTGAAGAGTCACCTCTTCCGGCGGGTCGCAACTCCGGTAAATGTGAATGTTGTCAATAAACCAACCAACAATGTTGCCCGAATTCTCGCCTTCCGTTCTGAACCTGATGCGAAAAACCTTGCCCATCGAATATTCGGTGATGTTGATTTTCAGTGCCTGCCAGTCAAAGCTCCCCTGATTCTTAACTTCATGAACTACAGCCCATTCAATTGAATCAAAAACCTCAACAAAAAGCTGCTCTGTTCCAGTTTCAAAGCGGTCGGTCAGTTTGAGGTCAAATTCGAGCATGATGTTCCCAAAATCGAAATCCTCAGCAGATAATAATGGCCCGGTAAGCGTGCTGCCCCCCTGATAAATAACCGGATTCCAGTCGAACTCAGCACATGGATAGGGCTTGCCATGCTGCCAGGTTACCTGCCAGTTATCGCTCGCGGCTGTCCAATTGTTCTGATCGAAACCGCCGGAAGCGAAATCTTCGTAAAAAGGTAAATTAAGGGTGTCGGGGTTGGAATAAACTGACTGTGCAAGGATGGTGCTCAGGAAAAACGATACAATAAACCTGATTTTTAATAAGGCGCAACTGGTGGTTCTCATAATTAATAAGTTTAAGGTTCAAAGTCACCCGCAATCGAACACCGACTCAAGCCCCCCTGCCTGACCCAACAATTAGCAACCAATTGTACGCACCGGTGTTATGTACTTATGACAATTAAGCGCCCCCCAACCCCCACTCTGTTAACAAGTTTAACATACGGAACATCATGAACTTGAGGACGCTGTAAGTTGTTACTAACCAAAAAGACTATCCCAAAACGTTATAAAACCAACACTTCTTCATCTGCCGGAATGTACCCAATACATTCGAACGGGTTGAACCGCATGTATCAACTTAACTCTTATTGCAAAATCAAAGAAATGAACAGAATTTTCACGATTTCTTGTGGTTGAACACATTTTGTACCTTTACGGTAATAATTGCCAAATGGCTGGAACGATGCAGCTGAAAAAGCACATGTCGCTTGTGCACGAGGTGTCTGTTAATGCACCTTCTGATAAGGTTTGGGATTTCCTCATCAATATTGAGAAAAACTACATAGCCTGGCATCCGAAGGATCATATTCTGTTCCAATGGACAAAAGGAACAGCATTTGAAGCCGGGGCTCGCTTTTATGCAGAACAGTATATGATGGGAGTAATGATCAAATACAACGGAACTATTTCGGAATCAATACCCGGCCAAAAAATTTCCATGACCTTTTCTTTTCCGCTGTCATTAATTACCGATAGGATCGAAATAATCATCGAAAACCATGGTGCGGCTACTGTCTTCAGGCACGTAACACACATGAAATTCAGGTTCTTATCCCGTACCATATTCAAGAAAAGAAACATAAATATGTTGCTTGATATGGATACCCACATTAAGTCTGAAGGGGAAAATATGAAGAAAATTTTGGAAAACGTACATCAACAAGAAGATTGAACAATACACAGACCTACTAAAACTATTTATATTAACTTGTTAAGCAAGTGAAAATTACCTATTTATGCCGAAATGTTGTGCATACCAGCTTTGCCCTTGAAGCTCCTTTCCACACTTTCTCATAAGTTGTGCATAACTTAGTATACTGATGTTCGCTCAGGCATTTATCTTTGCCTGCAAAACAACCGCTGAATATGTCATTTTTTGATTTGGACAACCGTGCCTTTTCCTTCCCTGCTTATTCTATTGGTTGTTTGTTAGTTGACGGCAATAGCCGTCTTTTTTTTACCCTAAACAAAGCTTCATGAAATATCAGCAATTCAGGAAAGCAACCCTTGTACTGGAAGAGGGCAGCAGATTCGAGGGATTCTCCTTCGGCTACGAAGCCCCTGTTTCGGGCGAGATTGTGTTCAACACAGCCATGACCGGATATCCCGAAAGCCTGACAGACCCCTCCTACCGCGGACAGATCATCGTGCTAACATACCCTTCCATTGGCAATTACGGCGTTCCGCGAAAATCGGTCGAAGAGGGCATGTTAAAGTTCTTTGAGTCGGACCATATCCATGCCCGTGCCCTGATCATTGCCGACTATTCCACCTCATTTAACCACTGGAATGCCGAAAAAAGCCTCGGCGACTGGCTCAAAGAAGAAAAAGTGCCTGGAATATTCGGTATAGACACCCGTCAGCTGACAAAGATCATACGGCAGAAAGGGACGATGCTGGCAAAAATTGTGTTCGACAACGATATTGAATTTGATAATCCTGATCTTGGTCACCTCGTTGATCAGGTGAGCCTGCGCCAACGCATTGAATATGGCCGTGGTAAAAACCGTATACTGCTTGTTGATTGCGGTGTAAAAAGCAATATCATCCGTTGCCTGCTCGAATACGACAGCACAGTGATCAGGGTTCCGTGGGATTATGATTTTCACCACGAAGACTTTGATGGACTGTTTATCTCCAACGGCCCCGGCGACCCGGTTCGCTGCACCGAAACTATAGAAAACCTTAAAGTTTCGCTTGGCCGAAATTACCCCATATTTGGTATCTGCCTTGGGCACCAGTTGATGGCACTTGCCGCCGGAGCAGAGACCTACAAACTGAGTTTTGGTCACCGCAGCCACAACCAGCCCGTGATCGAGAATGGCACTTCACATGCCTACCTCACCTCACAAAATCATGGCTATGCCGTGAAAACAGCCTCCATCCCCAACAACTGGAAACCCTATTTCACCAACCTGAACGATAACAGCAACGAGGGGCTGAAGCACAATTCAAAACCCTGGTTCACCACACAGTTTCATCCCGAAGCCTCCAGCGGCCCCACCGATACAGCATTCCTCTTTTCTCACTTTATCAAGGCAATCGAATCATGCAAAAAATAAACAAGGTACTCGTGCTCGGTTCGGGGGCACTGAAAATCGGTGAAGCCGGCGAATTCGACTACAGCGGATCGCAGGCACTCAAAGCCCTCAGGGAAGAAAACATTCGTACGGTGCTGGTAAACCCCAACATTGCAACCGTGCAGACATCCGATGATGTGGCCGATGTGGTTTATTTCCTGCCTGTTACACCCTACTTTGTGGAACGAATCATCGAGAAGGAAAAACCCGACGGCATACTGCTCGCTTTTGGCGGACAAACTGCGCTCAACTGCGGAGTTAAACTCTATCAAAGCGGGTTGTTGCAAAAACATCAGGTAAAAGTGCTGGGAACCCCGGTAGAGTCTATCATCGAAACCGAAGACAGGGAGAAATTCGCAAGGCTTTTAGACGGTATCCAGATCAAGACACCACGGTCCATAGCGGCAACCTCGGTCAACGAAGCACTCAAAGACTCAGCAATTATCGGGTTCCCTGTCATCGTCAGGGCGGCCTACACCCTGGGCGGTCAGGGCAGTGGATTTTGCAACAATGATGCTGAACTGAAACTCCTGGCCGAAAACGCATTCAATTATTCAGGACAGATACTGGTCGAGGAATCCCTTCGCGGATGGAAAGAAGTAGAATATGAAGTCGTGCGCGATGCATTCGACAATTGCATCACAGTGTGCAATATGGAAAATTTCGATCCCCTGGGAATCCACACCGGCGAAAGCATCGTCATTGCCCCTTCGCAAACCCTCACCAACAGTGAGTACCATAAACTTCGTAAACTCTCTATAGCCATTGCCCGAAGAGTTGGAATTGTGGGCGAATGCAATGTTCAGTATGCCCTTGATCCCGAATCGGAAGACTATCGTGTAATCGAGGTAAACGCCCGGCTTTCGCGATCGAGCGCGCTGGCGAGCAAGGCAACTGGCTACCCTCTGGCTTTTGTGGCCGCTAAACTTGCCCTGGGATATGGGTTGCATGAACTCAAAAACAATGTTACCAAAACAACGAGTGCCTTCTTTGAGCCTGCACTGGATTATATGGTTTGTAAAATACCCCGCTGGGACCTGAATAAGTTCGAAGGCGTCTCGAAAGAAATCGGCTCAAGCATGAAGAGCGTTGGCGAGGTGATGGCCATCGGCCGCAGCTTTGAGGAAGCCATTCAGAAAGGGCTGCGGATGATCGGTATGGGCATGCATGGCTTTGCTGCCAACAAGGAACTTGTAATCAATAATCTTGTCGAATCCCTGTCGAATCCAACCGATAAACGAATTTTTGTCATTGCGGAAGCTTTCAAACAGGGCATGTCTGTTGAAGAAGTTTTTCAACTTACCCGCATCGACCGGTGGTTTCTCGAAAAACTGATGAACATCCACCTGCTTGGCGAAGAAATTACGGGCTTTGATGCTCTTGAAACATTGCCCGACGAATTGTTGCTCGAAGCCAAGCAGATGGGATTCAGCGATTTTCAACTCGCCCGTCTGGTGTTGAAAAATCCGGATGCCGGCCACAACGACGAGGAAATCATGCAGGTAAGAAACCACCGCAAATCACGCAATATCGTTCCATATGTAAAACAAATTGACACCCTCGCCGCCGAACACCCGGCCCTTACCAACTACCTTTACCTCACCTATCATGGCAATTTTCATGATATTCAGTGGGAAAACGACAGCAAGTCGGTCATCGTGCTGGGCTCAGGGGCTTACCGTATCGGCAGCAGTGTGGAATTCGACTGGTCGGGGGTTAATGCATTGAAAACCATCAGCAAATGTGGCTATCGTTCGGTGATGATCAACTACAATCCCGAAACGGTGAGCACCGATTATGATGCCTGCGACAGGCTTTATTTTGATGAACTGAGTTTTGAAAGAACCCTTGATATTGCCGAACTCGAGAATCCTCTGGGTATAGTAGTTTCGACTGGCGGACAAATCCCCAACAACCTCGCCATGAGGCTCCATCGTGAACATTTCGACATACTGGGCACTTCACCGCTCTCGATCGACAGGGCCGAAAACCGGCATAAATTCTCCGCCATGCTCGACAAAATTGGTGTTGATCAGCCCGAATGGCAGGAGCTCTCCAACACCCATGATGTGGTGCTGTTCACCCGAAAAGTTGGCTTCCCGGTGCTGGTGCGGCCATCCTATGTTCTTTCCGGCGCAGCCATGAACATCGTTTCCAATGAAGGCGAGCTGGTTCACTTCCTCGAAATGGCTACAGAAGTCTCAAAACAATATCCGGTGGTTGTTTCCAAGTTTCTCACCGATGCCAAGGAAATTGAGATGGACGCTGTGGCCGATGCCGGAAAAATAATCGTTTACGCTATCTCGGAACACATCGAATTTGCCGGAGTACACTCTGGCGATGCCACCATCATGTTTCCTCCGCAGAAAGTGTATGTGGAAACCATCCGAAGGATAAAGAAAATCAGCCGCGAAATTGCCGAAGAATTGCAGATCAGCGGCCCGTTCAACATACAGTTTCTGGCCAAAGACAATGACGTGAAGGTAATCGAATGCAATTTGCGCGCTTCGCGAAGTTTGCCTTTTGTATCCAAGATACTAAAAACCAATTTCATCGACTACGCCACCCGCATTATGCTGGGTATAAAAGTGGAAAAACCCAATAAATCCTCTTTCGAAATAGACCATATCGGCGTGAAAGCCTCACAATTTTCATTCTCGCGTCTGAGCATGGCCGATCCTGTGCTGGGTGTCGAAATGGCTTCAACGGGCGAGGTTGGCTGCATCGGTGACGATTACTACGAAGCCATCCTGAAAGCTATGCTGGCAGTGGGCTACATCATCCCCGAAAAAGCGGTGTTAATATCTTCCGGTCCGATGCGGTCGAAAACCGAACTCATCGAAAGTGCCAGACTGTTAACAAATAAAGGACTGCCTATTTACGCCACCAGGGGAACCCATGACTTTTATGCTGGCAATGGTATTGACACCACCATGGTCAACTGGCCCGATGTGGATGCCAAACCAAATGTAATCGACCTGCTTCGCAACAAAACCGTTGATTTGGTCATCAATATTCCCAAAAATTTGAGCCGCGAAGAATTGCACAACGATTACCTCATCCGCCGCACTGCCATCGACTTCAACATTCCGTTGATTACCAATGCGCGGCTTGCGAGTGCATTTGTTTATGCAATATCCCGTTACAACCTTGATTCTTTGAAGATTAAAAGCTGGAATGAGTATTAGCAATGTGCAGACTTACAAAACTGTTAACAATATCTGTCCGTTTGTGCATAAATTAGCAATCGTCATTAGCTCCTTTTGGTTTATTTTTGTTCTCCGGAACTTTGCAGTCAAAAACACATGAATATCAAACGCAAAACACCGGCCTTATCTTTTTTATCGGGTTCAGTATTGCAATTGGATTGTGTCCATAATACTTATGAAGGCGGCTGTAGCCGTCTTTTTTTTGACCAAACAACACCTTTAACCGAAAAAACCTATTATCAACCAAATACATGTTTACATGAAGAACAGAAGCCTTGTTTCCATCAATGATTTTTCCAAGGAAGAGATCCTCAAAATCCTTGACCTGGCCGGGGAATTTGAAAAAAATCCCAGACAAACCATTCTTCAGGGCAAAGTAGTAGCTTCCCTGTTTTTTGAACCCTCAACGCGAACCAGGCTCAGTTTCGAGAGTGCCGTGCAGCAATTGGGAGGCAGCATCATTGGCTTTGCCAGTGCAGCCACATCAAGTGTTCAAAAGGGTGAAACACTGAAAGATACCATCCTTACTGTTAGCAATTACTCCGACCTGATCGTCATGCGACATCATGTTGATGGGTCGGCCCGCTATGCCAGCGAAGTGGCTTCGGTTCCCATTATCAATGCAGGCGACGGTGCCAACCAGCACCCTACCCAATGCCTGCTCGATTTGTATTCGATCCGCAAAACACAGGGCACGCTCGACAACCTCGATATTGCCTTTGTTGGTGACCTGAAATACGGCCGTACGGTGCATAGCCTCACCATTGCCCTATCGCTCTTTAACACCCGTTTTCACCTTGTTTCGCCCACCGAGCTTAAACTTCCCAGTGCCGTTAAACGCCACATCAAGGAAGCCAACTTACAATATGAGCAGTATGCTGATTTTATGGAGGTTATCCCCAAATGCGACATCATCTACATGACCCGCATACAACGCGAAAGATTCCCCGACCCACTCGACTATGAGAAGGTAAAAAATGCCTATATTCTGCAAAACCACATGCTAGCTGGCAGCAAGGATAACCTGAAAGTGCTTCATCCGCTTCCGAGAGTAAACGAAATCACCACCGATGTGGACAGCAACCCGAAAGCCTACTACTTCGAGCAGGCACTGAACGGCGTTTATGTGCGTCAGGCACTGGTAGCTTCTATCCTTGGACTGGCTTAATGTTGAAAATAAAAACAAAAGATTATGAGTAATAAAAGAAAAGAACTGATCGTATCAGCGATACAGAATGGAACCGTTATTGACCACATCCCTGCTGAAAGTGTGTTTCAGGTTATCCGCATACTGGGATTGGACAAAACTGACAAACAGGTGTACTTCGGCATTAATCTCGACAGCAAGAAATATGGGCGAAAAGGCATCATCAAAATCAGCGAAAAGTTTTTCGAAAAAGAAGAAATCAACAAAATAGCCCTTGCAGCCCCGAGTGCCACCCTGATCGAAATCCGTGATTTTGAAGTAATCAATAAGTCGGATGTCCACATTCCTGAAACCATCGAAAAAATTGTAAAATGCTTTAACCCAAATTGTATTACCAACCACGAAGCAGTTGGGACCAAATTCAGGGTGTTTTACGACGAAAACAACGAACTTAAAATGGCTTGCCATTATTGCGAAAAAAACACATCCAGGGCGAATGTAGTATTTGTTTGACAGCGGCTTAGGCGTAAAACACTGTTTTACAACACCTGAACATTGTTATCGATACCAAAAGTACCTTGTCTAAGATATTAAAGCGTCGGAAATCAGGCTATCCAGGCATATTACACGTCAATTCTTTTTGCTTTCCGGCAACATTTTTCTGTTTCGGCTGTTATGGAGATGATCAGGATTTAACCCCATTAATCATGTCAGACTACATCCTAAAACTTATACAACGGGGTGAAAACCAGCAGCTTGATTTCAAGTTTGAAATAAGCGACAGCAAGAAAATTGCCCGTTCACTGGTTGCTTTTGTCAATACCGATGGCGGAAAACTACTGGTTGGGGTTAAGGACAATGGTGTTGTGGCAGGCGTCAGATCCGAGGAAGAATATCATATGGTTGAGGCCGCAGCTCAATTATACTGCCGTCCGGAGGTAACATTTAAAACCAAAGAATGGATCGTTCAAGGCAGAAAAGTGCTCGAGGTGGTGGTTCCGAAAAACGCATCCATCAAGCATAAAGCGCCTGACAAAAACGGAGAATATAAGTTTTATGTCAGGGTACATGATCAAAATATTTTGGCAGACAGCGTATTGATAAAGCTTTGGAAAAATGAATCAGAAAATGTACCTGTAAAGATTTTCCTGGCAGAAGCCGAACTCGGTTTGTTGCACTACCTCGAAAAGCAACCTGCGGTTACATTGATGGAATTCATGAAACTATTCAGCATTTCAAAGCCAAAAGCAGAAATTATTCTTGTGAATTTCATCAGATTAGGCATCATTGACATGATCATAACCGAAAAAGGCACTAAATTTGCTTTATGTGACACCGACTATCAGAGCATTCTGGAGGAACACAACTGTTACAATGAAAGATAATTAACATGATGAATTTAAACAACTTAACTATAGTTATTTCTGTGATGCTACTCTCAGCGCTTTCCATACATGCGCAGCGAACAGAAGCCGAATCTTTTCCCTTGTCAGGCCGGGAAACTGCCGATAATAATGACCTGAGGGTTGGCATCAATATGGGAACCTCCTTCTTCAGCAACTTAAACGGACAGGGAGGCATGGCAAGCTGGATCCAACCTACTTTGAGCAAGCCTGTTTCAAAGCGGTTCAGTGTATCATTCAGCACCTCATTAATGCAGGCATATAATGTTCCGGTTTTAACTGTATCCGAAGGTTCTGCTTTACCCGTGGTTGCAAACCGGAATATGTCGTTTTCAACAATAAGTGTCAGCGGTATCTATGCTGTCAATCCATCCCTGACCATTATTGCATCAGGATACAAACAGATGCCGCTAAACGGCTTAACAACAGAAGCAAACCCAAGAGCCCTTGATTTTTCTTCCGAAGGTGTGATGGTTGGTTTTCACTATCGGGTAAACGAGAACGTTCATATAAGCGGTTCAGTTGATTACAGCCGTGGAAATTCATCAGGTTTATACCGCAGAACGAATTTCAACGATCCATTTCACAGTCCATTTGCATGGTAATACCACATTCCAAAATCAGCTGAAATGATTATCCTGTTGTCACCCGCTAAAACCCTTGATTTTTCATCGGTCACTGTTCAGGCTGCTTTAACCGTGCCGGTTTTTATCGAACAGACAAGAAGCATTGTTACTAAAATGAAACGTATGCATCCTGATGAACTGATGAAACTTATGGATATTAGCCCTGCTCTTGCACAGCTGAATGCGGATCGCTACAGAAAATGGACCGGACAAGATGTTTCTTTGATGAAGGCCGCCATTCTGGCTTTCAAAGGCGAAGTGTACACAGGCTTGAAGGCAGATTCATTCGATGACGATGATTTTGTCTTTGCCCAAAGACACCTTAGAATCCTCTCCGGGTTATACGGATGGCTCAGACCACTCGACATGATAGAGGCCTATCGCCTTGAGATGGGCACTCGTGTTAAGGTAGGAAAAAACACCGATTTGTATGGATTCTGGCGCAACAAACTTACCAGGCAGTTGCAAGATGAGGTGAACCAGCAGACCACCAAACTTGTGGTCAACCTCGCTTCAAACGAATACTTCAGTGTGTTGGAAGGGAAATCAATCAAGGCCGAAATCGTTTCCCCTGTTTTTAAAGACTTTAGTAAAGGTCAGTATAAAATAGTGAGCTTCTTTGCAAAAAAAGCAAGAGGTCTGATGGCATCCTATATAATAAGGAACAGGATTACTTCACATGAAGACCTATTAGGTTTCTCAGAAGACGGTTATCACTATAACCCTTCCTTATCGAAACCACTGAAACCTGTGTTTACAAGAGGTTAAGTCCGAGGTGAGTTTTACTGAAACTTTTTGTTAATCATAGCGTAAAAAACTGTTGATAACTTCTCTTGCGGTTAATTCTGCAAATTGAATTATCTGTTGTAATTTTGCAATCCTTTTTCACCGTTCGTTTCTGCTTACGGCAGTAATGCGGTGAGCAAGGCAAAAAGAAGAAGTTCTTTGGAGATACATGCGAAACTGAAAAAGTTTTTGACCCGCACTTGTTGGTCTGCAAACACTTACAGATTTCTTTTTATTTTTTTAATTTTTTCATGAAAAAATAATTTGCATGTAACGAAAAAGTGGTTAATTTTGCAGCCCCAATTGAGGAGATGGCTAGAAGGGTTAGGATAAAGTTGGGGTAAAATAAAGAAGTTCTTTGAAAAGCTTGAATAGAATAAAGTCTGGAAAGGTAAGGACTGGCTAAATGGAGATTTGGTCGGGAGCACTTTTCAATTCTTTTTAACTACAGGTGAATCTTGAAGACAGTAAATCAAATGACTTATATACGATGAAGAGTTTGATCCTGGCTCAGGATGAACGCTAGCGGCAGGCCTAATACATGCAAGTCGAGGGGCAGCACGGATAGCAATATCTGGTGGCGACCGGCGCACGGGTGCGTAACGCGTATGCAACCTACCTTTTACTGGGGGATAGCTCCGAGAAATCGGGATTAATACCCCATAACATTCAGATGTCGCATGGCATTTGGATTAAAGCTCCGGCGGTAGAAGATGGGCATGCGTGCCATTAGCTAGTTGGTGAGGTAACGGCTCACCAAGGCGACGATGGCTAGGGGTTCTGAGAGGATTATCCCCCACACTGGTACTGAGACACGGACCAGACTCCTACGGGAGGCAGCAGTAAGGAATATTGGTCAATGGACGCAAGTCTGAACCAGCCATGCCGCGTGCAGGAAGACGGCCTTATGGGTTGTAAACTGCTTTTGTCAGGGAATAAACCCCCGTACGCGTACGGGGCTGAAGGTACCTGAAGAATAAGCATCGGCTAACTCCGTGCCAGCAGCCGCGGTAATACGGAGGATGCGAGCGTTATCCGGATTCATTGGGTTTAAAGGGTGCGCAGGCGGACTTATAAGTCAGTGGTGAAATCCTACGGCTCAACCGTGGCACTGCCATTGATACTGTGAGTCTTGAGTATAGTTGAAGTGGGCGGAATGTAGCATGTAGCGGTGAAATGCATAGATATGCTACAGAACACCGATAGCGAAGGCAGCTCACTAAGTTATAACTGACGCTCATGCACGAAAGCGTGGGGATCAAACAGGATTAGATACCCTGGTAGTCCACGCTGTAAACGATGATCACTCGTTGTTGGCAATACATCGTCAGCGACTAAGCGAAAGTGATAAGTGATCCACCTGGGGAGTACGGTCGCAAGATTGAAACTCAAAGGAATTGACGGGGGCCCGCACAAGCGGTGGAGCATGTGGTTTAATTCGATGATACGCGAGGAACCTTACCTGGGCTCAAACGCATGATGACGTACGGTGAAAGCTGTATTTCTTCGGACATTATGCGAGGTGCTGCATGGTTGTCGTCAGCTCGTGCCGTGAGGTGTCGGGTTAAGTCCCATAACGAGCGCAACCCCTATCATTAGTTGCCATCAGGTCAAGCTGGGGACTCTAATGAAACTGCCTACGCAAGTAGTGAGGAAGGCGGGGATGACGTCAAATCAGCACGGCCCTTACGTCCAGGGCTACACACGTGCTACAATGGCCAGTACAAAGGGCAGCTACCTGGTGACAGGATGCTAATCTCAAAAGCTGGTCTCAGTTCGGATCGAAGTCTGCAACCCGACTTCGTGAAGCTGGAATCGCTAGTAATCGCGCATCAGCCATGGCGCGGTGAATACGTTCCCGGGCCTTGTACACACCGCCCGTCAAGCCATGGAAGCTGGGGGTACCTAAAGTCGGTGATCCGTCGCAAGTCGGAAGCTGCCTAGGGTAAACTTAGTAACTGGGGCTAAGTCGTAACAAGGTAGCCGTACCGGAAGGTGTGGCTGGAATACCTCCTTTCTGGAGAGGTTCACCAAAAAAGTAGTTACGATAAAGAAAACCAAAAGGGCAACAGATCAAGTAGCCATAAGTTGGCACCGCCTTTTCAGACTTTTATTCAGGCTTTAAATTATTTGTTTGACACACCCAAACGCTAGGCCAGAGACCTGGAAGTGCCACCCAAGTTGCACGGGCAAGATCATGCCTGACACACTACGGCCAAGGACACACAATAGAGTCCCGTAGCTCAGTTGGTTAGAGCACTACACTGATAATGTAGGGGTCGGCAGTTCGAGTCTGCCCGGGACTACCAAAGCGGCAAAGAATAAGCAGGCGACGTTTGGGGGAATTAGCTCAGTTGGCTAGAGCGCTAGATTTGCATTCTAGAGGTCAAGGGTTCGACTCCCTTATTCTCCACAGTGTTGATTTCAAGATTTTGTCCGCCTGAGGCGGATAAATTTTGAATCAAAACAAGAGTTCTTTGACATAATGAAAGGAGACATGATGTAAACCTCAACCGGTAATACGGTTGAAGTGTTTGTGTCATACGAGCAATAGATAGAAAAATAAGTTAGAAGAGTAATCGTTAGAAGAAAGTAATTAAGGGTGTATGGAGGATGCCTAGGCTCTCAGAGGCGAAGAAGGACGTGACAAGCTGCGATAAGCTTCGGGTAGCTGCAAATAAGCTTTAATCCGGAGATTTCCGAATGGGGCAACCCCCCCGGTTGAAGACCGGGGATCCCGCGCAAGCGAGGATGCGAACCCGCTGAACTGAAACATCTAAGTAAGCGGAGGAGAAGAAAACAAGAGTGATTTCCCAAGTAGTGGCGAGCGAACGGGAAACAGCCCAAACCGGTTTTGTTACGGCAAACCCGGGGTTGTAGGACTGACGATGTGGACTTGATCATTGTAACAGAACACAGCTGGAAAGCTGGACCATAGAGGGTGATAGTCCCGTAGGTGAAATGTTGATCATACCTAGTCAGTATCCTGAGTAAGGCGGGACCGGAGAAATCCTGTCTGAAACCGGCGGCACCATCCGCCAAGGCTAAATACTCCTGAGAGACCGATAGTGAACCAGTACCGTGAGGGAAAGGTGAAAAGCACCTCGAACAGAGGAGTGAAATAGATCCTGAAACCATACACTTACAAGCGATCGGAGTCTGCCTTCGGGTGGATGACGGTGTGCCTTTTGCATAATGAGCCTACGAGTTACTCCTCTCTGGCAAGGTTAATCCGCTTGAGCGGAGCAGCCGAAGCGAAAGCGAGTCTGAACAGGGCGCCATAGTCAGAGGGGGTAGACGCGAAACTTTGTGATCTACCCATGGCCAGGTTGAAGTGTGGGTAACACCACATGGAGGACCGAACCCGTTGTCGTTGAAAAGACTTGGGATGAGCTGTGGGTAGGGGTGAAAGGCCAATCAAACTGAGAGATAGCTCGTACTCCCCGAAATGCCTTTAGGGGCAGCCTTGTGCTATAGTGTCATAGAGGTAGAGCTACTGATTGGGCTAGGGGGCTTCACCGCCTACCAAACCCTGACAAACTCCGAATGCTATGACATGTTCCACAGGAGTGAGGGCGTGGGTGCTAAGGTCCACGCCCGAGAGGGAAAGAACCCAGATCATCAGCTAAGGTCCCCAAATATATGCTAAGTTGAACAAACGAGGTCTGACTGCATTGACAGCTAGGATGTTGGCTTGGAAGCAGCCATTCATTTAAAGAGTGCGTAACAGCTCACTAGTCGAGCGGTCGGGCATGGATAATAAACGGGCATTAAGCATATTACCGAAGCTATGAATTTCCGCTGTAAGGCGGATCTGGTAGGGGAGCATTCCAGTCAGCGTTGAAGGTGTGTCGTAAGGCATGCTGGAGCGTCTGGAAAAGCAAATGTAGGCATAAGTAACGATAATGCAGGTGAGAAACCTGCACACCGAAAGACTAAGGGTTCCTGATCAACGTTAATCGGATCAGGGTTAGTCGGGGCCTAAGGCCAACCCGCTGTAGTGGCGGGGTCGTCGATGGACAACTGGTTAATATTCCAGTACTGACCGGTATTGCGATGGAGTGACGGAGTAGTGAAAGCACCGCCCACTGACGGAATAGTGGGTTAAAGGGAAGTAGGTATATTGAGGGCAGGTAAATCCGCCTTTAATGCCGAAGCCCGATAGTACCGTGCGTCTTCGGACAATCGGATAGTGTGTGTAAGCAGACTTCCAAGAAAACCTTCTAAGCATCAGATACCGGCCACCCGTACCGTAAACCGACACAGGTAGTCGAGGAGAGAATCCAAAGGTGCTCGAGTGAATCATGGCTAAGGAACTAGGCAAAATAACCCCGTAACTTCGGGAGAAGGGGATCCGCCATAGGCGGACGCAGAGAAATGGCCCAGGCGACTGTTTATCAAAAACACATGGCTTTGCAAAATCGAAAGATGAAGTATAAGGCCTGACACCTGCCCGGTGCTGGAAGGTTAAGAGGAGATGTCATCGCAAGAGAAGCATTGAATTGAAGCCCCAGTAAACGGCGGCCGTAACTATAACGGTCCTAAGGTAGCGAAATTCCTTGTCGGGTAAGTTCCGACCTGCACGAATGGTGTAACGATCTGGGTACTGTCTCAGCCATGAGCTCGGTGAAATTGTAGTAACGGTGAAGATGCCGTTTACCCGCAACGGGACGGAAAGACCCCGTGCACCTTCACTACAACTTAACATTGACATTGGATAAACGATGTGTAGGATAGGTGGGAGACAGCGAAGTTGCGACGCCAGTCGTGATGGAGTCAACCTTGAAATACCACCCTTTGTTTCTTTGATGCCTAATCCGCCTTAAGGCGGAGACAGTGTTTGGTGGGTAGTTTGACTGGGGTGGTCGCCTCCAAAAGAGTAACGGAGGCTTCTAAAGGTACCCTCAGTACCGTTGGTAACGGTACGTAGAGTGCAATGGCATAAGGGTGCTTGACTGTGAGACCAACAAGTCGAGCAGGGACGAAAGTCGAGCATAGTGATCCGGTGGTTCCGCATGGAAGGGCCATCGCTCAAAGGATAAAAGGTACGCCGGGGATAACAGGCTGATCACTCCCAAGAGCTCATATCGACGGAGTGGTTTGGCACCTCGATGTCGGCTCGTCACATCCTGGGGCTGGAGAAGGTCCCAAGGGTTCGGCTGTTCGCCGATTAAAGTGGCACGTGAGCTGGGTTCAGAACGTCGCGAGACAGTTCGGTCCCTATCTGTTGTGGGCGTTGGAAGCTTGAGAGGACCTGACTTTAGTACGAGAGGACCGGGTTGGACAAACCTCTGGTGTACCTGTTGTAGCGCCAGCTGCACCGCAGGGTAGCCATGTTTGGATGAGATAAGTGCTGAAAGCATCTAAGCACGAAACTTACCTCAAGATGAGGCTTCCTTTAAGGGTCGTTCGAGACCAGGACGTTGATAGGCTGCAGGTGTAAAGACAGTAATGTCAAAGCCGAGCAGTACTAATTACCCGTAAGCTTTCTTCACAACGACGATAACTCTTGTAAGAAAAACAATATCTGTTACTCTTACGATACATTCCATCTGTCTCCTTTCATCAATGTCATTGATACCCTAAGGTATTTAAAACCTTCAGGTGACTATTGCGGCAGTGTCCACCTCTTCCCATTCCGAACAGAGAAGTTAAGCCTGCCTGCGCCGATGATACTGCAGTAAAATGTGGGAAAGTAGGTCGTCGCCAAAACCTATAAAAACCCCTGTCCATCTTTTTGGTTCAGGGGTTTTTTGATTTATTAGTCAAACCCTAATATTCTTATTTCCTATATATTGGTTCTATTGTTCATCAAACCCTAACGGTAAGTGCAATATTCCTTAATTTAGCCAATTATTTTCTGACCTTTCATTATGAAAGCAAAATACTATAATATCATTTACTATCTGTTGTTTTTCTGCTGCTTGGCATTCCACAATCACACCTCTGCCCAAAACGATACACTCAGAAAAACGCACATAGACTCAACACTTGTCAAATACTTTACATATTCGTTTGACAGTCTTTTCCTTACTTCAGGGAAATTTATCGATACAAGTCTTGTCAATGTGAGTGATCGCGATATCCTGCAAAGGTCAATGAACCTGTTTTCTACGCTTAGCAATGCCGGACTGGCTTATAATACCCTGACTTCTGATCCGATCTTCTTCAATGGTTTTGATATGACCCACAGGGCTTATGGCCTGTACATCAGAAACAGCAAATCTGTCAGGTTTACTATTCCTGTTCAGCCTTTTACGCAATTGTATTACATCATGGGATCGAAAAAGGAGCAACAACTTAATGTCAGCTTCGGGCGTGAACTTGCTCCCAGACTTTTCGTTGGAATGGAATACTATCTGGTAAACTCTCCCGGCCCCTATAAAAACAGTAAATCCGATAATAGCTCTGTATATTTTACCCTTCGGCACAACACCAAAAACAACCGCTACGGGATCTCCGGACATTATTTCCACAATAAACTTACCATGCAGGAAAATGGCGGGATCATTAACGATTCAGATTTCATCAATAATCAAGAAACCGACAGAAGGGTTATCGCCGTTAACCTGACTGATGCCCGAAATCAGGTGAAGGTTTCAGGGTTTGGTTTTGATCAGTATTTCAATATTTCCAAACCCATTGCCGAAAACGATAGTACGACCACATTGATGCAGCGTTTCAGGCTGGGACGGCTTACACACAGACTCGAATATCAGCGCAACCAAACTCTATTCACAGAAGGTGACCCATTGGCAGGCTTTTATTCAGGTTTTGATACTGCTGTCAATATTCAGCAAACCCGCGACAGTGTTTATCAGCAAACGATCAGAAATATACTGCAATGGAATACTTTAGGATACAGGAAATACAATGATGATGTTCCGTTTTTTCTTAGCGTAGGCATTGAACATGTGTTGATTACCCACAAACCAGACACGCTGCAAACAAAAAAATATGCCCAGTTCATACCTTTTGCTGCACTCAAAATCAGCGTTCTTAAATCAGCCTTCCTTGAAGGCCATGCCAGATTGGTTACAGGAGAATACGGTCAGGGCGACCTTGAATTGGATGCCAGTTTGTATCAATACCTTGGAACCTCCCAAAAAAATCTGGGAAAAATAATGTTCAAAGCGCATTTGATCAATCAGGAACCATCATGGAAATACCAGCAGTTTGTAAGCAATCATTTCAGTTGGGATAATTCATTTAAAAAGAGCAGGTTTCTTACCCTGACAGGTGGTTATAACTTTCTGGGTATGACCGCCGGCGCTCAATGGCAGTTCATTGACAGGTATGTTTATCTGGACAAAACTGTATCTCCTAAACAATTCAGCGGTTCGGCTGTAATATATTCCCTGTTTTCCAACCTGAACCAAAAAATTGGGAAGTTTGATCTTAAGGGGATGGTCAGATACCAGCAAGTCAGTAATGATACACTGATTCACCTTCCAGTGTTCAGCACTAAAATTAAACTAACATTCAGTCAGGAATTATTTGATAAAGCCGCCACCATACAGCCGGGAATTATATTCACCTATTTCACCAGGTATTATGCTGATTCATGGATGCCTTCGGTAAGGGAGTTTTACGTGCAGGATGAAGTAAAAACCGGAGGTTATCCCTTTCTTGATGTATTTCTGGCGCTCAAAGTGAAACGAGCCAATGTTTTTCTGCAATATGCCAATATACTTGGATTAACAGGAAATTACAACTACATTTCTGTACCCCATTACCCAATGCGCGACCCGCGGTTCTATTTTGGAGTGAGCTGGCGCTTCTATCAATAGTTGGTTCTTACTTAATCCCGCGTTCACGCTTGACCTGATCGTAAGCCTCATTAATTTTCCTGAATTTCTCTTCAGCTGCTTTACGAACTTCTTCGCCCAGATGGTTAACCTTATCAGGATGAAACTTAACTGCCATGTCGCGATAAGCCTTTTTCACTTCATCATCGGTAGCATCGGGTGAAACCTCCAGAATGAGATAGGAACTGTTAGTTTCCTTAACAAACATAGCCTTAATAGATGAGAAATCCGGCTGCGAAACACCAAGATAGTTTGAAATATCCGATATTAACGCGGATTCAACCTGCTGCACCCCCCCATCTGAGTCAGCAATACCAAACAGGAAATGAATTAATTGAAGGCGGGAAGAATAGTCCATGTTTTGTTTAATCTGATTGCAAACCTCCCGAAGATCAAAATCCTGTTTCAATATCTCACGAAGCATAAGGATGTACTGCTCTGTTGCCTGAGTACCGAAGTTCCGGATAAAGAAAGCCTTAACAAAATCCAGTTCGTTTCGTTTCACCTGCCGGTCAGCACGCATTACCGAAGCAGACAAAATAAGCAGGCTCACATTGAAATCACTTCTGTTTGTTCCTTTATGCTCATAGGTCCCCTGTTTCATTTCGTCAAACATCTTTCCAAAGGCAAAGCCCAACAGTGCACCGATCGGGCCTCCAAATGCCCACCCTACTCCACCTCCGATCCATTTGGCATAGCTGTTACCTGATGCCTTGCGGCCATTATTTGTGGAACTATCCTGTCCAAATAATCTTCGAATCCAATAAACCATAATGATGATAATAATTACATATAAAAAAATACGCATACGATAAATATTGGGACAAAACTAACAATATATAATGCATGATAACAAGCATATAAATAATTTTCGAGAGGGAACTAAATAATAGTATATCTTAAAAAAGAATTAATATAAAATACATATATAACATCTATCTTTGCGCAGACCATGTTTAATCATGGTAATGAAATAAATACAAACAATCATGAAATTCCCTGCCTGGTTTAGTCTGGACATAAATAAACCAACGAAATATCATGTAAACGTTTCGTTCAAATATCATAAACCAGAATCCAGATGTTTGATTGTATATAACATGAGCAAATTCAGACTTACAGATATCAATGTTGAACTGGAAACCCTGAAAGGTAAGGTAATACATCATTCCATTGAATCCATCAGTGTTAAAATGGCTGTTCCTGTTGATCTATCCGCATATTTTCCTGAACCGCTTTCTGATACAAAAGACCGTATCATCTGTGTGAAGGTTCATTTTAATAAAATCACAAACACCTATTCAGTGGATGAATCCGGCATCTTCCGGAAAGCATGATAATTCCGGTTATAAATCTTATATTACCCTTATATTATTTCCTCTTTTTCTATAAAATGAACACCAAAGGATTCCAGTTCATCCAGTATAGGATTATATATTTCAGGACTGGTTGGCACCACAACCCCAAATTGATTTAGTTTTCCGGTTAAAAGCAATTTGCAGGCAATAGCCAATGGTGTGCCAACAGTTACTGCCATAGCGGTATTCAAAGTGTCTTCCCCAATGTACACCATTGAGCTTATAATTCTATGATGTGACGCATTAATCTTATACTCAAATTCATGCTGCATCACAATCATGTCTTTGTCATCAGCGTGCAAGGCCCACTTTTGTTCCAGCAATTGTTGGAGAATTTGTGCCGGAGTGGCATTCTTCAGTCCAATTACTTTTTGTTCGAAGATACCCAGCCAGGTAAGTTTTTTCATTATTTCTCCATTGCGATCAATCGAAAGGTATTCGCAAAGCTTTTCCTCGACTGCCTTTTCTCTGTCATAACGAAGAAAAGAATTGATGTAATCCCGATAAGTGATAGATTCGGAATTCTCAATTGTATATGTATCATCTGTACACCCGAGTTGAACAAAAACATTCCAGGCTTCACAGAAACCCGGGCGGCGCATGGTACCTCTGAAAATAGTAGGTATATTTTCCAAACCATATACTTTTCGATATTTGAGCGAATCCCTGTTTGGATATACCTCAAACATACCGGCATCAAGCACTTCCCTTTCGAGAACCCTGTCGAAGAGTTTGTGGTAAGGGATATATTTATACATTCCATTACGGATAAACTGAGAAACTCCCTGTCCGGCAAGTACGACATTTCGCGGGTTCCAGGTAAATTTATAGTGCCATGGATTATTGTCAGATTCAGGAGCAATCAACCCGCCGGTGAATGAATAAAAGGCGGTTATCTCACCATTGATTGACCTGATTCTGTCAATGACTTTCATTGCCGACATGTGATCTATACCCGGATCGACACCCAGCTCATTGAGAAATACAACCCCCCGTTCACAGGCTTGATCGTGCAGTGAAGCAATAAAGGGCGAAACATAAGATGCTGTTGCCATATGAATGCCCTCATTCAGGCACTCCTGCGCAATAAGGTCATGATAACGTGCCGGCAACAATGAAATTACCAGATCTTTCCAATGTAAAGCATTAATAACATGATCCTTATCATTTACATCGAAATAAATTGCTTCTGATCGCGGATGCTGTCTTAGTTTGTTCCGTGCTCCTTCAAGATTAATATCACCTAAGGTTATATGCCAGTCAAACTGTTGGCTGTTGCTGAGCAGGTAATCAATAAGACTGGTAGCGGACAGGCCTGCACCCAGAATGAGGATTCTCTTCATAAATTATGGATTAATCGCTTTGTCTGTGTAATAACTTCTTTAAAGGTATTGCGAAATGTAGCGGTAGGGAGGTGTAAGTTCGCCCTGATGCAATATCAATGCTTTCTTTATCGGTTCGGGCAAAACAAGTTTCTCGTATGGCAAACTGTAATCAGCGGTAATAATTGACTTCAGATACGGGAAAAGTGCTTCGCTGAAGCCGACAGATGCATCAAAAGGAAGCTCACTCGGAAGTATATCCACTGCCATGACCAGTATTCCATTTCCGTCGAAGCCACTCGTCGGAGTGCGGGTTAATGGATTATACACAAAAACAGGATCTTCAATTTCGGTTCCCTTATGTGTACATTCAATTGATCCGTCAGGGTCACAGGTAACATCACCGATAACTTTAAGCCTGGGTTCGCCCTTAGCATATAAGTCCTTCAGAAAATCTTTGGTAACAATCCGCGGGTATCTTGAATCCCAATACATGCAATTCATTAAGATGCTCAGCGATGGTATAAACTGTTCGAAATTATTCTTGTATTCATGCGGGTTGTGATAATAATGCTGAAGATCAAAAGGTTCTGCGCCGTCCAGATGTTTTGAAAGGTCTTCTTCCTTGAAAACCACCTTGTATATAACATTGCTCAAAGGCTTAATCCCACCGGGAGCAAGCAACTGATTGGGGGTAATCTCGATTGAAGGCAGTAAGTGGGCAATTTCCTGAGCTCCCTTCGAAACATTTCCATAACCGGTAAAGCCGATAACAACGGGCAGAATGCCTTTTGGCATCCCATGTGTTGAAATATGGTTGCCCACTTTGGATACAGCTCGCATGGCGTCATCAAGGGACTGATAATTATGTGTTTGCTTTAGTTCAGTGAACGGATTATCAATTCCCTGCGCCTGCAGCCGTTGGCCAAATGACCATAGTGAGTTAATCATACCTGCCAGACCCGCATATCTTCCAAAGAATACGAGTCTCTTGTTCTCCTGATTCTCAATTTTCTCGTAATCAATTAGCTGACAGCGTTTCTCCATCATTGCTTTCAGCATGGGCATATTGTGCTTCTGCCCTTTGATGACGTGCGAAAAAAACATATATGTCTTGTTATTTTCAAAAGTTGCAGCCGGAATTTCTTTCACTCCAATGATTACGGGAGCTTGCTCGAGGGATTTCACTATGGTAGCTCCAGCCTCTTCAAATGCCTCATGACCAATAATGCGCTTGGCAGAATGCTGCACCAAAAAACTTATACCCTCCTGACCAAGCTTCTTAACATGTTCAGGAATTACCGGAACACGTTTTTCCATTTCATATTTATCCTCATGTCTGATCCCAACCAATTGATTCATAGCAACAAGCGTTAATTCTCAGTGAAACTGCAAAGCGTTGCGAATTTCAGACTTTTTTTTCAGATATGGGAATCATATCGGCCCTGCTGCAGTAAGTTTCGGATATTTAGAAACGTTTCAAATAATGAACTGCAAAGAAAGGCGTTGACTTCGACATATTCAATACGCGAATCTGTTGTCCATGCACAAGGATTTCAGGACATAAAACAAACGATTGCGAACGGATTATCAAAAAATTAACCTTAAACTCTGCTGCACAATAGACCCATTTTGACTATCTTTGTGCTCCTTAAAATATCAAAGTTTTCTTTTCATTACAAATTGAAAATCAAGTAATAATTAATTTAAATAACGACACATCATGGCAAAGACCAAGTATGTTTATTCGTTCGGAGACCGTAAAGCTGACGGCAATGCTTCGATGAAATCCCTGTTGGGAGGCAAAGGTGCTAACCTGGCCGAAATGAATCTTTTCGGTATTCCAGTCCCTCCCGGATTCACAATTACAACAGAGGTTTGTACCCTCTACAATCAAAAAGGCGGGGAATATGTTATAGAACTGATCAGGGAGCAGGTAGAACAGGCAGTCAGGCAGGTTGAAGACATCATGGGAACCCGTTTTGGCGATCGTGACAATCCTTGTTTACTCTCTGTACGCTCTGGTTCAAGAGCCTCTATGCCAGGCATGATGGATACAGTTCTGAACCTTGGACTCAATGATGAAGCTGTTGAAGGAATAGCACGCAAGACAGGAAATGAGCGCTTTGCATGGGACTCATACCGCCGCTTCGTTCAGATGTTTGGCGATGTTGTCCTCGGAATGAAACCCCAGTCGAAAGAAGACCACGATCCATTTGAAGAGATTATTGACCACCTCAAAGAAGAAAAGGGAGTTAACCTCGATACTGACCTCACCACCGATGACCTGAAGGAAATGGTCAAAAGGTTTAAAGATGCCGTAAAGAAGGTTACAGGCAAAGACTTCCCTTCGGATCCCTGGGAACAACTCTGGGGCTCTGTCATGGCAGTATTTAATAGCTGGATGAATGAACGTGCCATCTATTATCGCCAACTGAACAATATTCCCGAAGACTGGGGAACCGCAGTCAATGTGCAGGCAATGGTATTCGGAAACATGGGCGAAAATTCAGGAACAGGAGTAGCTTTCACCAGAGATTCGGCCACCGGAGAAGATGTTTTTAACGGAGAATACCTCATCAATGCACAGGGCGAAGATGTTGTTGCCGGTATCAGAACCCCACAGGAAATAACCCTCGAAGGTTCATACAGATGGGCCAAACTTCAAAATATTTCGGAAGAGGAACGTGCCGCAAACTATCCTTCACTTGAAGAGGCCATGCCCGAAATTTACCGTGAACTGAATGAAATACAGCAAAAACTCGAAGACCACTACAGGGATATGCAGGATCTTGAGTTTACAATTCAGGAAGGAAAACTCTGGATACTTCAAACCAGAAATGGTAAACGTACAGGTGCAGCCATGGTGCGCATTGCAATAGAAATGCTTGAGCAGGGCATGATCAATAAAAATGAAGCCTTGTTGCGTGTCGAACCGAATAAACTTGACGAACTCCTGCACCCGGTCTTTGACAAAATCGCACTAACCAAAGCAACCGTTATGGCTAAGGGACTTCCTGCTTCACCCGGAGCCGCCACAGGCCAGATCGTATTTCATGCTGATGAAGCAGAAACCTGGGCAGCACAAGGCAAAAAGATAGTCCTTGTTCGTATCGAAACATCACCTGAAGACCTGAAAGGCATGAATGTAGCTGAAGGAATACTCACCGCCCGCGGGGGCATGACTTCACACGCTGCAGTAGTTGCCCGTGGAATGGGAAAATGCTGTGTTTCAGGTGCCGGAACAATCAAAATTGATTATAAGAGCCGCACCATCACCATGAACGGCAAAACCTATCAGGAAGGTGAATTTATTTCACTCAATGGCAGTACAGGGGAAGTATATGACGGAAGAGTTGACACCAAGGAACCAGAGATGAGCGGATTTTTCGGCCAGCTTATGGAACTTGCTGATAAAAAATCGCGGATGCTCGTCAGAACCAACGCCGACACACCACTCGATGCAAGAGTAGCACGCGACTTTGGTGCAAAAGGTATTGGTTTGTGCCGTACCGAACATATGTTTTTCGGAGGCGATAAAATCATAGCTATGCGCGAAATGATTCTTGCCAACGACGAAACCGGACGCAGAAAAGCCCTTGAAAAACTTCTGCCTATGCAGCGCGAGGACTTTGAAGGCATTTTTGAAGCCATGCAAGGCTTACCCGTAACTGTTCGGCTGCTCGATCCACCGCTTCACGAATTCGTTCCCCACGACGACAAAGGCCAAAAAGAAATGGCAAAAGTAATGGGCGTATCGGTTGATGTGATCAAAACAAAAGTACATGACCTTGCCGAATTTAACCCAATGCTTGGACACCGTGGCTGCCGCCTGGGTAACACCTACCCGGAGATCACCGAAATGCAGGCAAGGGCTATTATCGAAGCAGCCCTTAACCTGAAATCAAAAGGGATAGAAGCAGTTCCTGAAATCATGATACCCCTCACAGGTACACTTCTTGAGTTCCAAATGCAGGAGAAGATTGTCAGGGATACCATCGAAAAGGTATTTGCCGAAAGAAAAGACAGCATTAAATACCTTGTCGGCACCATGATCGAAGTTCCACGTGCTGCACTTGTAGCTGATGAAATTGCCAAATCAGCGGAATTCTTTTCATTTGGCACTAACGACCTCACCCAGATGACTTTCGGCTATTCACGCGATGATGCTGGAAAATTCCTGGAAGTGTATAAAAAGAAAGGCATCCTGAAACACGATCCATTTGAAGTGCTTGATCAGGAGGGTGTCGGACAGTTAGTGAAAATGTCAGTCAACAGAGGACGCGAAACCCGCCCCGATATTAAACTCGGCATTTGCGGCGAACATGGCGGCGAACCCAGTTCAGTTATGTTCTGCCATACTGCAGGACTTAACTATGTCAGCTGCTCGCCCTACAGGGTGCCAATTGCCCGACTCGCTGCTGCGCAGGCTGCCGTCCTGGAGAAAATGGCCGAGAAGTCGGAAAAGGAAAAAGCTGAAAAAAAAGCAAAGGATAAGAAATCCGACAAAAAGGATAAAAAATCTGACAAAAAGGATAAGAAAAGCAAGAAGGATAAAAAGGGAAAGAAAGATTCAAAGAAATCTAAGAAATAGTCTTTTATCATATCTGCACTGTCATTTCTATGGCCAAATAATGAGTGTCCGGAGTTCATCCGGACACTTTTTTTTTGTTAATCAAGCATTTAGCATGACCTTTTAATTTCTTTCATGAATGCCTTCAGCAACAGATCAACGTCAATATTTCTTTTTACTGACCTATTATCAATAGAATAAACATTAAAATAAAGGCTAATGCGTTGAATACGCCTGCATTGACCGCTGCAGGCCAATTAAATTGTTCCAAATACGCAATCGATTGCTGCAATTGCTGATATTTTCTATTTTTGCAGACCCAACTAAATTTGGAATAAACTAATTAAAACAATCATTATGGCTATCAACACAGCTAAAGTAAGGGCAGCCCTTGCTGAATACGGCATCTCAGATGTCCACGATTTATTTTACAACACCTCGTATGAAGAACTTTTTCAACATGAAACTGATCCGTCACTTGAAGGTTTTGCCAGAGGTACACTTACCAACACCGGCGCAGTTAATGTTGACACCGGTATTTTTACCGGCAGATCACCAAAAGACAAATATATTGTTTATGACGAAGTATCCAGAGATACAGTATGGTGGTCAACTATTGGCAAGAATGACAACAGGCCATTAGAACCACAGAAATGGGATCATCTGAAGGGGATTGCATCACGCCAACTCAGCAGCAAAAAGCTATATGTGGTAGATGCCTATGCAGGCGCAAATCCCGACACACGGCTCAATGTGCGTTTCGTGGTTGAAGTAGCCTGGCAGGCTCATTTTGTCAAGAATATGTTTATCAGACCTACAGAAGCTGAACTTGAGAATTTCGAGCCGGATTTTGTTGTCCTGAATGCCTCAAAAGCAATTAATACTGACTGGAAAGAAATGGGCATGAATTCGGAAAACTTCGTGGTATTTAACCTAAGCCAACGAATGGCTCTTATCGGTGGTTCATGGTACGGGGGAGAAATGAAAAAGGGAATTTTCACCATGATGAATTATTATCTTCCGCTCAGGGGTATTGCTTCAATGCATTGTTCGGCCAATGTGGGCAAAGATGGTGATGTTGCCATTTTCTTCGGGCTTTCGGGTACCGGCAAAACAACCCTTTCAGCCGATCCAAAAAGAGCCTTGATTGGCGATGACGAGCATGGCTGGGATGATGATGGAGTATTTAATTTCGAAGGAGGTTGTTATGCAAAGTGCATCAATCTGAGCAAGGAAAACGAACCAGATATTTTCAACGCTATCAGAAGGGATGCCCTGCTCGAAAACCTGGTGATCCGCGAAGATGGCTCCATAGATTTCACCAGTGCAGCTAAAACAGAAAACACAAGGGTCTCCTACCCTATTTATCATATTGATAATATTGTTAAACCGGTTTCAAAAGCCGGACATGCCACCAAAGTAATATTTCTTACCGCTGATGCTTTTGGAGTGTTGCCTCCTGTTGCAAAACTTACCAGCGACCAAACAAAATATCATTTTCTTTCGGGATTCACTGCCAAGCTAGCCGGCACCGAGAGAGGCGTCACTTCGCCCCAGCCCACATTTTCGGCCTGCTTCGGTAATGCCTTCCTGGCGCTTCATCCCACTCAGTATGCCGTAGAACTTGTAAAACGCATGGAAGCCGTCGGTGCAAAAGCTTATCTGGTCAACACCGGCTGGAATGGAACAGGAAAAAGGATTTCGATTAAAAATACCCGTGCAATTATTGATGCCATTCTTGATGGCAGCATAGATAAAGCCCCAACTAAAGTCACTAAGTTTTTCAGGCTCGAAATCCCAACCGAACTTCCGGGAGTAGATTCTGCAATTTTAGACACCAGAAATACCTATTCTGACCCTGCTGAGTTTGAAACAAAAGCCAAAGACCTTGCCAAACGCTTTGTCGAAAACTTTGAAAAATACACTGACACAGAAGAAGGAAAAAGATTGGTCGAATGTGGCCCCATTTATCAGTAATTCTAAGTAATCTTTATAAAAAGGGGTCTATTTGATCCCTTTTTTGTTTTTTAAGGAACGTAAAACATCATTTTCTCGTAATGCATGTATATTTGTGCCTGATATTTCCTGACTCAGAAAACTAATTGGCAAATGACACTTTCATTTACGACATCAATCCTCAGTAAATTCTTTCCTTCAGGAAGTCAATGCAACCATTCAACCTGCACAATCATCTTTTTGTCACTGCGTAAGACTCACAGAGCACTCGGGTAAGCTGATGGACGAAAAGCAACTTTTCAGGGATTGCCTGAATGGCGATCGTCGGGCGCAGAAAAAGCTCTATGACAGATATGCAGGAAAAATGTTCGCTGTGTGTATGAGATATGCCAAAGACAGACCAACCGCTGAGGACTACCTTCAGGAGGGCTTTATCCGGGTATTCAGAAAACTGGATAGTTTCAGGGAGGAAGGTTCGTTTGAGGGCTGGATCAGGACTATTATGGTGAATACATCATTGGAAATACTCCGAAAGAATGATCTGTTGGCTGCAAGCGATGATTATACCCGATATGTCGGACTTGCACAACCTGATCCGGGAATCATTGAACACATGCAGGAACAGGAATTGATATCGCTCATTCAACAAATGCCAGCAGGATTCAGAACAGTATTTAACCTTTATGCCATTGAAGGATATACACATAAGGAAATTGGTGACAAACTGCAAATTAATGAAGGCACCTCAAAATCGCAGTATGCCCGGGCTAAAGTATGGCTTCAACACAAACTGATACAATCAGATGAAAGAGACCGAAGATAAACACTCAGAATTTGAAAATATTCTTGCCCGTAAGCTGGCTGGGACTGAAATAGCCCCGCCTGAAGATATGTGGTCGAGGATTGAGAGTACAAGGGGCAAGAACAGGAAACTGGTTCTATTGCGCATTGCTGCTATAGGTCTTCTACTTCTTGGAAGTGGCCTGATCATCAAATTAATGGTCAACGAATCAAACAGGGAAATAATTACACAGTCACAAAGCCAATTTGAATTAAGACATGAATCTACCAATGAACAAATAAATCCGGAAACTCAAACCAGTCTAAATGAAGAATCCCTTACCGAACCAACTGTGGTTTTGGCACTGCTCGAACCTGCTTATCAAGGTACAATCAATAACAGTAAAGGAGTTGTTCATTTTGTAAATCAGAGTGATGATCAACCTATATCGGAGATAGAGCCTGTTGAAACATCAACAGATGACGTTGAAATGGGCAGCCTATCAAAGGAGGAAGAGCCACGAAGTAAAAAACCATTGATCAGCCATGAACTTGTTTTTGAGGACGCACCCCCTGTGAAAAAAACAGACAAGAAAATAAGGATTGGAATAGCATACGGCTCAAACATTAACACCCGTTCAGCATCAGAAGCGGCTCCACAAAGACTAAGTTCCTCTCAATTCGGATTTGATGAGTTTCAGGGGGAACTGGCCTATGAAACAGTTTTTTTCCAACAAATCGAGCACACCAGTTTTGAAGCTCCTTTTTCGGTCGGTATATTACTAAACCTGCCCCTGACAAAAAGTTTACGCCTTGAAACCGGACTGCAGTATACACTCCTGTCGCATGAAAGCCGTACAAAAATCATTAACAACAAGCAATCAGTTTATAACACCAAACTTCACTACCTTGGAATACCGGTTGGATTGCAGTGGATTATCATCAATGGCCGCGTGCTTCGGTTCTACCTCAGCCAGTCACTGATTATCGAAAAAGGACTTAGCGCAAATTATTCTGCTGACAGATTTGAAAAAGACAGGTTTCTTAAAACAGAACACAGTCAGGTCGAAATCAGAGGAATACAACTGTCCTCGAACAGTTCGGCCGGATTTGAGGTCGCTTTTCAAAAAAACCTTGCAGTGTTTGGCCAGGCAGGAGCACAAGTTTTTTTGCTGAACAAAACCCAACCATTCAATCTGAGAAGCGAGCACATGATCTGGCCATCAATTCAAACAGGAATCCGGTGGCGTATTCTTGAGTAATCAATAATGTGGTGTGCAACCAATATTCTGATTAATCCATCTTCACAAGAAATCCAAAGCCATGAAAAACATCTTTAAGATATGCAGCTTGCTGCTTATTGTTGCAGCAACTATTACTTCATTTACCGGGTGCAAAGACAAAACCTTTGAAGAAATCACCTACACAGCAAATGTGCCTGTTTATATGGATTATGTTGAATTCAGGTCGGCAGTGCTCAAATCAGGAGCGCGCAATCTGGAGAATCCGGGAAAGATTTACATTAAAGATAACATCTTATTCATCAATGAAAATCAGGAAGGTGTGCATATTGTGGACAACAACAACCCTTCTTCACCTGTTTTTATCGGTTTCATTGAAATTCCCGGTAATGTTGACATCAGTATTAAGGGAAATTTCTTATTTGCAGATAGTTATATAGACCTTGTAGCGATTGACATCAGCGACCCACTGAATCCATTTGAAATTGATCGGGTTGAAGATGCATTCCCAAATGTTGTTCCGCAACCGGATTTTTCATTCCCGGTTTATGGCCTTGATTTCACGAAAGGCGTTGTAATCGGCTGGGAAAAGAAGGAAGTAACAGAAGTAATTGAAAAGGGATCCGGCTACAGAAAAGATGATATCTTTTTCGATAACATAGGGGTTCCTTCCACAGGATCAGGAGAAATTGGTATCAATCCCGGTTCAACCGGAGTCGGGGGATCAATGGCCAGGTTTACCGTAATCAACAATTATATGTATGCCGTGCATAATGATGCCCTGAAAACCTTCAACATTACCAGTGTCCCGGGCATTAGCAAATTGGAAGACATTTCGCTCAACAGAATTGTCGAAACTATTTATCCGTTTCAGGGCATGTTATTTCTGGGTACAACAACGGGTATGCTTGTGTATGATATTGCCAGCCCGGCTGCTCCTGTGTTCGTTTCCGAATTCAACCATGTGAACTCCTGTGACCCGGTAGTTGTTGAAGGTGATTATGCCTATGTTACCTTGCGCTCAGGAACTGAATGCAACGGCTTTACAAACCAGTTGGATGTTGTTGACATCTCCTCAATCACCACTCCTTTTCTGGTAAAATCGTATCCCATGTATAATCCCCACGGATTAGGCATTGACAACGGTGTGCTGTTTATTTGCGATGGAGATGCAGGGCTTAAAGTTTATGATGCAACCGACCCGATGGAAATACACAACCATAAGATAGCGCATTATCCTGATATTCATGCATTCGATGTGATACCACTTGGTGGAATTGCATTAATGATTGGTGCCGACGGCCTGTATCAGTACGATTACAGCAATATTGAAAACCTGTTGTTAATTAGCCATATACCTGTTGTTAACCCATGATAAAGAAAAAAGGTTTCTACGCATCGGTTCTGCTTTGTTTCTTTATCTTTTTGTCCCTTGGGCTGTTTCCTTTTCATAAGGCAACAGCCCAGCCAGGGGGCAAAAGCAAGGTTTTTACAAGTAGCGGACAGGTAATTTATGGAAGAATTATTCAGGACAACACCGCAGGTATCATTCGTGTTGAAAACGAATGTGGCTTGTTTTCCTTCAAAAATGAAGAAATTGACAGTATTAAAACTGTACAGTCAGTTAAAATTGAACCACATGGTTTTTTTAACCTGAGTTCTATCGGATTGCTGATGGGTGAAGGAGCCGATGGATTTGCCCCCTACCCTTCATTAACGACTTTAGTTGGCTATATGTGGCACGAAAAATATATGTCAGGACTAGGTCTGGGCTACGAATATTATGATTGGGGCATAATACCGGTTTATGGACAGTTTATTTACCGCACACGAAGTCAGGCCAAGGTTTCTCCCTTGTTTTCGGCAAGGATTGGTTATGGCGTTCCACTAAAAAGTAGCGATAGTGAAAAATCAATCAGCAATATCCGTGGCGGGGTTTTATTGAATCCAGAAGCTGGAATAGAAATTGCTGCAGGAGACAACACAAAGTTCATTGCTACCATAGGCTATGCATATCAGGAACTTTCGCATAATGAGCCTCTTTATCACTGGTCATCTTCTGATGATGCACGTAAAAAAGTGTACACACATATTAACAGAATATCACTCAGAATAGGATTCAGGTTCTACTAATTTTACGTTTACAACCTATAAACTTGAATTCTTTTCTTAAGCACAGCTTCTCAGAAAAGCTTTCAGCGTACTATCCCAAAGATTGATACCAAGAAGTTGTGTTTTGTGTTCAAAGAGACAATTCATAAGAAATAGATGATGTATTGTTAAAAATAAGTTCATAATGCTGGCTTATTTTCGCAATCGATTGAAATTTCTAACGAAACAATGGCAACAGGTATTATTACTGAATTCAATGCTGAGAAGGGTTTTGGTTTTGTCAGAGAAGACCAGACAGGTAGAATGATACGGTTTAACACCGATGAAATTCCCGCTGAAATCTCTTCGAATGCCCGTGTCAGGTTTACAGTTATTGACTTGGATCCTGGAAGTCTTGCAGTGAATCTGTACTCTCTTGACCTGTCAGAGAACAATGATGGGTTCGCTGCATGATGCACTCAGACGATTTTAATCCACTCACATATTGTTTTTTAAAACTCAATCATTATTCCGATAGTAGGCAATACGGTTCCTGCTGTATTGGGTATTCCCCTTAACTGATATCTTGTCCCATTATCAGTGGTCAAAAAAGTACCATTCTGATCTTTCTCTCGGATCAGGTTGTCCTGTTGTATCGCTTTAAAATTGTACAGATTCTGAATATCAAGGTAGAACATCAGTGACCAACGATCAAAAAAGTATTTTTTATCCACTCTGACATCTAATTGATGGAATGGATCAAACCTGAGCTGATTAAATCTTGAGTAATCAAGATATGGTCCACCCTGGGCATCCCAAGCCTCTACGAGTGAAGACTTATCAGGATCAAATGGTGTATATGGTAGACCTCCGTTAAACCTCCATTTTGCACCGATGCTCCAGTTTCTGCCAAGGTTCTGCGTTGCAGTTAAGGCAACAATATGTCGGAAATCCCAGCTCGAAGCAACAAGATTATCAAAACGATCTGCAAATTCGCTTCTCACAAAAGTATAAGACAAAATCATGTTTAGACCTGAAGAAAGTCTGGCACGGTTTAACACCTCAAACCCATATGCCCTCCCCTTGCCATTTGAAACAACCTCTTCGGCCCCGACAACACCGAAGTCAGCACCCTTATTCGCCAAACTGATTGAGTCTAGCAGCGAAAAAGGATAGTTGAAATAGCTTTTGTAAAACATTTCAAACGAAAAGAAAACGTCCTGCTTCGGGATAAACTGAACTCCTCCGATCACTTGGTTGCTTCCAATGTAACTGAGGTCATTATCCCTATTAACAAGTGTTCCGTTATTATCCCTGAAGCCCAATGTTGTGTATGCAGGAAGTTGGAAATAACGTCCTGTATTGAAAATCAGCGCCCAGCGTTCGTTAAGTACATATGAGGCAGAAAGGCGTGGGGATAACTGATTCAAAGGATTATTCATTGAAGACGAATAGGTGCTTGCATCAGTACGCAATCCGGCTGAGAGCATGAGGCGATCTCTGAAAAAACTCCGGCTCAGTTGGGCCGAACCCTGAAACTTGAATAAATCAAGGCTTGAATTGTAATCAATTTGTCTTAGCTCGTTTGATACAAACAACAATTGTCTGGTACTATTAAAATATTTGGAATACTCGGCACCTGCCATATAAACGAACTTGTAGGCTCCGTACCTGATATTGTTCTCGAAACGCACCTTATTTTCAACCTCGTACGAATCATAGTCAAGTGTTCTCGGTTTTGATTCATCGTTCTCAGGATATTTATAGCTTATATTATTAAGCATATTGCGGCTGAGAACCAATGTTTGAAAACTATTTGTTTTGTAATGTCTGTAAACCGCTCCAATTGCATAACTCCACTGTTCATTCACCGGCAGAAAGCTAAGAATATACTCCTGATCTTCTGTTGGGTTTTTAATGCCTGTGTTTAATTTAAACTGGTCAAGACTACCAATACTAACAATGGTTAGTTCATTTCGTTTATCAAAACGTGTTTTCCATTTTAGTTGGTAATCATTGAAGGTTGGCAGAAATGGCAAACCAATCGCATCGAATAAAAACTGAAGGTATGATCGCCTGACTGAGAAGATATAACTGGATTTATTTCCTGCCGGACCATCGGCTGTAAGGCTTAATTCGGAAGCTCCAACACTGGCCCTGAACCTTGAACGCTCTTTATTGCCTTCTTTTTGTGAAAACTCAAAAACACCCGATAATGCATTGCCCCTATTGGCCGGAAATGCACCCGAATAAAAGTCAACGGAACTGATAAAATCAGCATTCAGAATACCCACTGGACCTCCTGAGGAGCCCTGAGTTGCAAAATGATTTATGGTAGGTATCTGAACACCATCAAGGTAAAACGTAGCCTCGCTTGGGCCACCTCCCCTGATGATTATATCGTTACGGAAAGAGACTCCGGTTCCAACACCCGGAAGAGATTGAATCACCCTCGAGATGTCGCGGTTGCTTCCCGGGCTTGTTTCAATCTCTGAAACGCCAAGTTTTTGCAACGACAACGGACTTTCCTCGGTTCTTTCAAAGGGATTGGCTCTTACTTCAACCTCGTCAAGGCTCAGACCAAAAGAAACCATCGGAATCTCAAGATATTCAATTTTAGCATTACTGATTTGAACTTCAGCAGACACTGCATTTTTGTATCCGACATATGTAGCTTCAAGAATGACAAATCCGGGTTTAAGTCCTACAATCCTGAATCTGCCGTCAAAATCAGTCGTTGCTCCAATTGTCGAACCCCGGATAACAACATTGGCGAATGGAAGAGGTTCATTACTCGTAGCGTCAAAAACCCGACCTTCGATGCGTCCGTTTTGAGCATTGAGGATGTTGCTGATTAATAACAAGATCAACAGACCGAAAATAGAAAAAAGAGTGTTTTTCAAGGTGGAATTGTTTTATTGTATTGGGTTCACATCAACAATAATTTTGTCAAAAATCCTAAGAGCGGTGGTAAGTGTGCTTAGGTCGGTATAGAGCAAACCATCCTTGCCTGAGTAATGGCCGTGCCCGATTGGATTAAGAAAGTAACGGCGCACAGATGAATCGAGGTTTACAGTAACTACATAAACAACTGATGGTTGAGCTGATGTATGGTAATCAATATCACCAGGATGAAGATCGTTGTTCCAGTATGCATTCCAATCCCAGGGCTGGTTAACTTCCACAAGCACTCTGAATTGCTCCGGCAATTTTTCTAATGTTTTTACTTTCAATAATGTACTTGATACAGGAGTTGCGCCGGTGTATGCATCGGCCACTTTACGTTGTTTTCCGGGGAGCACACCTTCACTGAGTTCATTTCGGTTAACCCAGTATGGAAGAGCTGCGGGACGGGATGCTTCGCCCGGGACCTTCAACCATTTGCCATTACCTGCATCTCCATACCTGAAGTGACCTGTAGCAATAGATTGTGTTACATATAAAGTCTGTAAAACCTCTCCGTTCAAGGTTTCGATCCAAACTGCAAAGGATGGATGGTTATGTTCAGGACCAGCCTCAAGCTTTATATCGAAACGAAAGCCATTCTCACTAAAATATTGGGTCAGCACTGTTTCTTTTAACCCTTGTTTTTCAGTAATTCTGCTTGATGGTTTACATGAAATAACCGCCAGCAGTAAGGCAGATGACAGTATAATAAGGCCGAATTGTTTATGCATGTATTGAAAGTTTGATAACGCAAAGGTACAAACGAACACAGTCAAATTTTGTTCAAACGAATAAATCCGGCCCAGTACTGAGCCGGATTCAAGAAAAAAAAGCCGTACCTGATATCTATTGATTGAGCATTACAGGCATGATCAGCATCAGGATATCTTCGTTTTCGTTATCATTGGCAACCGGCAATAAGATACCGGCCCGGTTGGGTGCAGATAATTCAAGCTTGATCTCCAGGTGGTCGAGGTTATTCAACATCTCGATGAAAAACCTCGAATTAAATCCGATTTCCATATCATCCCCTTCGTAGCTGCAACTAAGTCTTTCTTTTGCTTCATTTGAATAATCAAGGTCTTCTGAGCTTAGAACAAGCTCTTGTCCGGTAATCTTAAACCTAACCTGATGTGTTGATTGGTTGGCAAAAATTGCAACCCTTTTTATTGCGCTGAGCAGCGATGTTCTGTCAATGGTTAGTTTATTTGGGTTGTTGGTTGGAATAACTGCTTCGTAGTTTGGATACCTGCCTTCAATTAGCCGGCAGATTACCTTTACATTGCTGAAAGTAAACGCTGCGTTTGACTGGTTGAATTCGATGTTTACGTTTTCTTCATTTTTTGAAGCCAACAAATTTTTCAATTGATTCAAAGGCTTTTTTGGCAGGATGAACGATGCCGGCTGGTTATTAGTCACATCCATTCGGCGATACCTGACCAATTTATGTGCGTCGGTTGCGACAAAGGTCAGGTAATCCTCCCTGAGTTCGAACAGAACACCCGACATTACAGGTCTTAGCTCGTCGGTTCCGGTTGCAAAAACAGTTTTTTCAAAGGCATTAACCAGCAGTTGAGCAGGGATTTCGAGTGTTGTTGCATCACTAACAACGGGCAATTGCGGAAACTCGTCGCTTCTGTGGCCCGACATCCTGAATTTACCTTCACCTGCAAAGATGTCGATCATTAATGTCGAATCGTTAATATCAATGGTGACAGGGATATCCGGAAAGGTTTTCATTGTATCGAGTAGCAGACGGGCGGGAACTGCAACTTTTCCGCTCCCTTCAACCATATCTGGTTGTATCAGCATTGTCATGGTTGTTTCCAGGTCTGATGCAGTTAACCTGATACCATTACTGGAAATTTCGAAGAGAAAGTCGTCCAGGATTGGAAGTGTATTGCTCGAATTCAGTACTCCGCTCAGCGCTTGCAGGCTGCGAAGCAATTTGAGGCTAGAAACGATGAATTTCATATGTTGGATGAATTTGTTTTGAATGAGTAAAATTAACACATTATGTTCATATATGTATTGTTGTTAACACCCACTTTTTCAATATTTATTCACAAGTTTGCCTTATCATTTCTTTTTAAAACTGATTTTGTTTTCTTTTCCCTGAATTAACCTTCCAATGTTCTTCCGGTGTGTCAGTGGTAAAAAAATGGCAACGGCCACGGCAAGTGCGTAAAATATCCAATGGTTGGCAGGGAAGATAAAAAAAACCAGAAACGGGAAGGCAATGCCTGCAGTAAGACTTCCCATTGAAACATAACGTGTTGTAGAAAAAACCACTATAAAAATCAGCAGAGCAACAAGAGCTGCCTGTGGAAAAAGCCCGAATCCCACACCCAATAGCGTAGCAACTCCCTTACCTCCTTTAAAACCGGCCAATACAGGGAATGTGTGGCCCAATACAACTGCTATGGATGCAGCGAGCAGGGTATATGCCCGAATCGGAGCATCATGCGGAAGGTTTGTGATCGGATCAACCAGTAAAACAGCGGCAAGACCTTTAAGAACGTCTATCAGCAAGACGGGCACACCGGCCTTCAGGCCCAGAACGCGAATGGTGTTGGTTGCTCCGGCATTGCCAGATCCCTGAGTCCGTACATCAACTCCGTAAAACCTACGGCCTACCCATACAGCTGTAGGGATTGATCCCAACAGATAGCTGACTGCTATTGCCACTAAAATCATCATATAATATTAGTTATTAATCAAAACTGCACCGACTGCATCTTTCTAATGAAATCGGTTACTTTGCGTTCGGTTGATATTATAAATTCATATTGCTCTGCGGTCTGACGATTAGTCGTAATCCTTTTATCTGCCTTAAGATTCACCAGACTATTATTAAACTGCTGTGAAGAGGAAATAGCTTGAAGCATACCGTTACGGTAGTTAAAGAAATACCAACTGTTTGCATCTGGCTGCAAAAACAGTGTAAAGCCTTCTGACCCCCTGCCTTTTTCGATCTCCAGATATCCGTTAATATACTTATTAACCTGATTTCGAAGTATATTGGCTATTCCTAATGGGCCATAAGAGACGAATGAACGTGTTTCGGGATTCCATTTCAATTTCACGTCAGCAAGGACAATAGAGCGATCAAGACCTTCGGGAATTCTTCGTGGAGCGCTATACAGGTTAATGTCAGACTGGATACGCTCAACTTCATCTTTTGAGAGCCTACGGGATAAAGAGGCTAAATATTGTGTTGTCAACAGGTTGACACCAGGCAGATTGGCTTTTGAAAGTGAATCTGCCATAAGGTTGATAAGCTTATCATCAAAAATGAAGTTCAGTGTAGTTGTCCAGTCAACATAAGTTGAGTCGCTGATCACTTTGTGAATATATGTTCCGTAGGCGTTTACTGCAACTAAACCAAGATTAAGATCAAGGTTCATTGGTCCATCTCCTTCAACCAGGCAACGATTTGTGAGTAATCTGTAGGATCCTGAACTCTTTGTAACTTTATCTGATTCAATAATAAATGCCTGCTTTGATTCGTCATAATAAATATATCCGTGAACCTGATTGATGGCTAAATCACCAGATGACCTCTTGTAATCGAGAAAAGCAGGATAATAATTACCGGATATTGTATTAAAAGTTAATCCAGCTCCGAGCTTTAGTCCACTGAGATCAACAGGCTCGGAGGCAACAGGAAGACGAACCTTTTGTGGATCTACCAGGGTATCAAAACTTATCCATGCGGTGCTGCCAGGCATACATTCCTGATTAACCTTGTATCCACCTTTAAATCTAAGCTCCTTTCTATCAGCCTTTAGACTTGTTTGCCCATGAAAAAAGAAATACGGATTCAGAAAAAATATGGCTGATTCAGGTATAGAGCCCATAGCATTTGTAACTCCTTTTTCGTCCACCCATATAGAGGACAGTTCAATTGGCTGAATGGTTTTATTCACGTCAATATAATCATAGTAACCACGGCCTTCAAAACTGTTTTTGCTGAAGACGGCCACCCTTGCATCGTTGATCAGGTGTAACCTGCTGGTGGTGTTGGCTATGATGGTTGCGCTTTCAAGCGTTTGCATCCTTGCATCCTGTAATATGGTTACCCTTCCATCATCGGGAAATATGGCTGCATCGGCCACTCGGATAATTTTAACATCTTTGGCTTCAATGGCGTATTTTACGAGGTCGTATTCTGCTTCAAGGCAAAAGAACGACAAAGAGTCCTGCTCGGGATGAGTTGAGGTGAAACCCGATCCACTCAGATCAAGATCAAGAATTTGATTAAAATTCAGGTTTTCAATTCCGAATATTTTACTGATAACGTTGTTGTTTAAAATTAACCGGTCATCATCCATCATCCAGGAGGCTTCATCAAGCGAACAGATGTATTGGTTAAAGGGGAAGCTCAGACTGCTTTGCTCGCTAAGGTTACTGAACTTACCTATCCTTTGGTCAAAGTCAATTGAGGTTTTGTAATCTTGAGCAGCAAAGGCTTCTTTCTTCTCAACAGCAGTAAACAAGCTAAAATCAGCAGTATCTGCGTCAAAGGAGCGGCTTTTAAACTCAAAGTATTCCGATGTTACCCTTGCATCACCAAAATCAAGTCTGCCTGCACCGCTCATACCCGAAGGTTTCACATCAAGCTGTCCATGATGTTCCGCATTGTTGAATACCAAAAACGGTTTATGTATTGTCCTGAGCCGCATTACATCATCCGAAGCCATCCAATGCATGCTGATCGTGTCAGATTGCCCGCGGGGAAACTCAACCGGCGAAAGTTGTTCCGACATGTTCACCTGCATCTGAGCAGAGGTCACAGAATCCGGATAAAAAACAAACTTTTCTGATTCAGATCTCGTGGTCAGGTAATCGATTGCGCCCTTTCCGTAAAACCCAAGATTTGACAGATGAATGTTATCGAAATATCTGGCTTTGTCAGCAAACATAGGATAACCCTCTGTGGGAACATCATGAATAAATCCCAGCGAGTAATCCGGCATTACGACCAGAGGTTCTCTAAACCCGGGGAAAATACCAGCAGATGCAAGATATCCTTCAAATCGTAGGTTATCTGTGGAGAAGTTATCGAGGCTATCAATCTCAAAGGGGTCAACAGCATAGTAAAACACTTCCCTGTTGAGGCTACCCGACTGCACTTCAGCCTGATCAAAGAATACATATGATTCGCTCTGGCTATTAAAAATCGGGAACCGGGGCAGGCTTTTCAATCCTGACTTATTATTTGGTGCATCAATAAACAGTGTTCCATTTAGGTTAGCAATAACGTTACGCACCTTTGTAAAGGATGTCCTGAACTTTGTACGATCAGCCTGACGAACACGGGCATAGAAGGCGAGAGAATCAACAAAAGTCATATTTAAGCGGAAGGAATCATACTCAAAAAAACAATCCCGGGCATAAAAATCAAATAGTCCGGCTCTGATCAGCCCTGAGAACACAAAGTCGCGGTTTTTCTTCATGACAATCTTGCCTTTGTCGGGAAAAATATTTACCCGCTGTGAGTCACTCAGGATAACCTCCGGAACTCCGTTAATGGCCATTTCCAGAGTATTGAGGTCGAGTATGGCGTTAGGAAGTCGCATAGAAGTGTTGGTATTCAGCCTGATCACATCATAATCAGTTTTGCCTGCCCTTGCTTCGAGGGTATAATAAAAACGGTCTTTCACTTGAGCTGTCTGAGTGGCTGGATCATATACCAAAAAGCCATGTGACGCTAATCTTAGCAACTGCGCCACGACCTGTTCGACCGGTTTTTTCATAAATACAGCAAGGGCATTCAGTCTGATTTCACGGCCTTCGCTGTATGTTTTCAGGTAATTATCAATTACAAACAATGGATTAAGATCATCAATCCCCTGAAGACGGCTAAACTCAATATCAGCATAATAATTTGCAGACTCAATCCGACCTGAGCTCTCATTTCCAATACCTTCGAGTCTTCTGAAGGCTATCTCAGTTTTATCAAGATCCCAGTAGAGCGCTTCGACATAAATATCTACTTTGTGGAAAGAATTGAAAAAAGGGCTGTCAGCAAGTCCTGTTTCTGATCTGTACAGGGTAAGCTGCCGGTTGTTGTGGGTGTATCTTAACCTCAGTCCGGGATGGTAAAGCGAGTCACTTTCGATAAACAATGAAGCAGTAACCCTATCCGACAGGAGCCTATCCTTACTGATTTGTACCTGCTCGGTCAGAAGACGTGCAAACAAATCATTGTTCCTTCTGATTGTAAGCACAGCCCTGTTACCATTACCCCCTGATCCATAGAGCGACAAGCCTTCCATTGTTAACCCGCCTTTAAAATCAATTCCAGGAAAGACATCCTTTATAAATAATTCCCGGTCGTAGGAATTAAATCTGGGATATGCTGTCCTTGGGTTAGGAGGACTACTGAAAACCTTATCCTGGAAGCTTCCTAACATAGGTTTGTCATAGTGGTTAAGGTTACGAAATATTACAGAATCAGCAAAGTATTCTGATAATTGAAGGTCAACATAGTAGTTTGAAAGCTCAGCGTAAATTTCTTTATCGGGCACCTTAAACCTTCTCCAAAAGACCACCCCGCCTTTGCCGACCCACTGGTTGGTTCCATATACCATTGTTCCACTGGTTTGGCTCACAATCGAAGTATCGCGTTGGGTAGCGCAAACAAGATCTGCCTTGTCAACATTGATTCTGAGCAGGCTGTCCGATGCAAAAGAAAATTTGGCATCCTTTAACAACCATTGCAGAGTGTTGCGGTTAAAAATTCTACCATCAGCCAATAATTCTGAAGTAAATCCAACAAGTTCGTTAAATTCATTCATGCGCTTCTGCTGCAATAATTGAATGGCATAATCGTTCCAGGCAACAATACTAACCGGCAATTGCAGGGAATATGCAAATTGATTTACCAATCGGAAGAAATTATAAAATTGAGGGTAAATCCTGACCTTTTCTGCATGGAGCAGTTCTGCAACAGCCTTTATGCCATCCTTTTCATCCTTGTTAAACCTGCCTGCATTCCAACGCTCGCCTAATGGTTGCATCAGCTTCCTACCGTCCTCGGCAAATTTCTTGTTGCTGGTTTCGGTTAGCTTCTGCCCTATCTGTTCAATAAAAATTTCAGAATTATCCGAGAAGAACTTCTCTTCCTGCGCAATTGCATTAGATTGATGCAGTTGCAACATTAGGATGGTCAGGATTATATAAATCGTTCTCACCATATTTTGGTATCAGACATTATTTTCAGTTAATTAAACTCAGAATGGGTAGCATTATTCAGGGTTTATGAAAGACCGCAGCGCACCATTTGTTGCGGGTAATAACATTGCCATTGATTAACCCAAGGCTAAAACATTGCTCGGTAATACTACTTAGGTCATCTTCATAAAAACCACTCAGAAAGAGTAGTCCTCCATGATTCAAGACAGTGTCATACACAGGAAGGTCAGCGAGCAGTATATTCCTGTTAATATTCGCAACCAATATATCAGTCTTATAAAGACTAAGTTTTGATGCATCACCGAAAACAATGCTGATGTCCTTAGTTTCATTAAGTAATATGTTGTCTTTGGCATTGTTAACAGCCCATTCGTCATTGTCAATGGCAACAACCGGGCAAGCACCAAGTTTTCGGCCAAGAATAGCCAGAACAGCGGTGCCACAGCCCATATCAAGGAGTGATTTTTCTGCTATTTCGCTATCAAGCAGAAGTTCAATCATCATATGGGTTGTTTCGTGGTGTGCAGTCCCAAAGGACATTCTTGGTTCGATCAGCAAGTCGAACTCAATATCAGGGCGCACCGGATGAAAGGGAGCCCTGACCCGACATCTTTGGCCAATGATAACATCGTCATAGGATTCTTCCCAAAGAGCATTCCAGTTTTGATCTGCATGCTGCTGAACCGTAAGTAAGTGAACATTTTTAAAATCCTCAAGTGCTAACAGTTCATCCAGTTTGCTTTGGCTATATAATTCGGCTTTGACAAAAGCCTCCAGAAGGCTATCCTCTTCCAGAAAACCTTCATAACCAAGTTCTCCAAGCATATACACCAACAGTTCAGCAGCAACACCGGCCTCAGAAAGGGCGAGTTTAACGGAAACAGTATCCATCAGGCCTTCCTGCAGATCGATACAAATTCTTCGGCTTTTAGCGAAGCCCCACCGATTAACCCACCATCAACTCCTTTCTTTGCGAATATTTCAGCCGCATTAGCTGAGTTACAGCTTCCGCCGTACAAAATCATAGTAGATTCGGCCACTTCATGCCCATAACGCTCAGTAATCAGTGTGCGAATGTAGGCATGCATTTCTTCAGCCTGTTCGGGCGTTGCTGTTGCTCCTGTTCCAATGGCCCATACGGGTTCATAGGCAATTATTACCCGATGAAACTCGTCAGTATCCAAATGAAAAAGACCATGGCGAACGTGTGACCTGACCACCTCAAAATGGCGACCAGCTTCTCGTTCCGGCAATGATTCACCCACACAGAAAATGGGCCTTACTCCATGTTTAAGCGCCTGATTAACTTTAGCTGTAAGCATTTTATCATCTTCATTAAAATACTTTCTCCTTTCACTATGTCCAATGATACAATAGGCAACTCCCATAGACTTCAACATGGAAGCGGATATTTCGCCGGTGTATGCACCAGCGTCAAATGGACTGAGGTTTTGGGCACCAACTTGTATCACAGCTTCTTCGGAGTAATCCGTCGCGAGCTCCAGGTAAGGAAAAGGAGGGCAGATGACTACCTCAGCAGGGGCCTGTTCCTCATCAAGGAGCTCAAGAATGTCTTCTATCAAATCCTCGGCTTCCTGAAATGTCAGGTTCATCTTCCAGTTTCCGGCA
>Ga0351861_1006_pt1 | contig 53645 bp, 38 predicted proteins | sample BONcelHFGM3001F9_FD_206795 | JGI IMG/M metagenome (GOLD analysis project Ga0351861, IMG submission 206795) | Enriched cells from coal bed in the Powder River Basin, Montana, United States - BONCAT cells FGM rep2 HSBNCT.FGM.300.1.F9 ...
ATGTATTATAACATATTCATCAAGAGTAAGATTCGGGGTTATATGAATTTTTTCAGGAAATCACCGAACTCAGGCAGGCGAAAGATGCCCTGTCGGCGAATGAGCAGCAGATGCGTGCCATCATTGACAATGCCGAGGAAGTTATCTATACTCTCTCCTGGACCGGCGATTTCATCTTCGTTTCCCCTGCCTGGACTCATATCATAGGCCACCAGGTGGATGAGGTCACAGGTAAAAACTTTGCTCCTTTTGTCCATCCTGATGATGTGGAAGTCTGCTGTAATTTCCTGCACCTTGTATACACCACCGGACTGCCACAGCATGGCGTGGAATACCGTGTTAAGACCACTGACGGTGACTGGGCGTGGTTCATATCCACAGGGGCTGCTATCAAAGACGCCAGCGGGAAGCCCCTTTACTATGTGGGCGTGGCCCTTGATATCACCGAGCGCAGGCTGGCAGAGGAGAGATTACGTCTTTTTCGAGAATCCGTTGAAAGCTCATCTGATTCCATAGGCATGTCAACTCCAGAGGGGAAACATTATTACCAGAACAGGGCATTCACAGAGTTATTCGGCATCATAGGAGAAAATTCCCCCGATATTTTGTATAGAGATGAACATGTAGGTAAAGAAGTATTAAACACTATTATGGCCGGAGGTCAGTGGACAGGTGAAGTTGAAATGTACGCAAAAGACAGAACCATATTAAATATTCTTTTACGTGCCTATGCAAGCAAAGATGTTGATGGACATATAACCAATCTTGTCGGCATTCATACTGACATAACAGAGCGCAAGATAGCGGAGAAAGAGCGTGAAAATATGCAGGCAAAGCTCATACAGGCACAGAAGATTGAATCGATTGGCCGTCTGGCCGGTGGTGTGGCTCATGATTTCAATAATATACTGATGGTGATTTTCTTCTATGTTGGGACTGCTCTTGAACAGGTTGACCAGGCCCATCCTCTCCATGCAGACCTGGAAGCAATTCAGAAAGCCGCCAGGCGCTCAGCCAACCTTACAAGGCAACTACTGGCCTTTGCCCGCCAGCAGGCCATCAGTCCCAGGGTAATCGATATGAATGAGATAGTGGAGGACATGCTTAAGATGTTGCGTCGTCTTATAGGCGAGGATATAGATCTGCTGTGGAAACCCTTCAGGGATCTCTGGAATGTGAATATGGACCCATCGCAAATAGATCAGATTCTTGCCAACCTCTGTGTCAATGCCCGTGACTCTATCTCCGATATCGGTAAGATTACCATTGAAACTGGAAACATCACTTTTGATGATGCCTATTGCGCCACTTACGACGGCTTTATACCCGGCGCCTATGTAATGCTTGCTGTGAGTGACAACGGTTGCGGAATGGAAAAATATGTTCTCCAACACATCTTCGAACCATTTTTCACTACCAAGGAGATTGGAAAAGGTACAGGCCTGGGACTTGCCACAGTATACGGTATAGTCAGACAGAACGATGGATTCATTAATGTTTACAGTGAGCCTGGAATGGGAACGACCTTCAAAATATATTTGCCGCGATTCTTAAAAGAAACTCCGGAGACAGCCGCCCCGGACAGAAGAGAAACAGAGAAAAGTGGAGGCGAGACAGTGCTCCTGGTGGAGGATGAACTGACAGTGCTGGACGTCGGTAAAGTTATTCTTGAAAAGCTGGGATATAAGGTGCTGGCTGCGAATACACCGGGCCAGGCAGTCAGGTTGGCCGAAGAATACCGGGGAGAGATTCATCTACTCATCACTGATGTGATTATGCCAGAAATGAATGGCCGTGAGCTTGCAAAAAGGCTAATTTCCCTTTATCCGAACATCAAACAGCTGTTCATGTCCGGATATACGGCTGATGTAATAGCCCATCATGGTGCGCTGGATGAAGGGATACACTTCATACAGAAACCTTTCTCGAAGGATGACCTGGCCGAGAGGGTAAGGATGGCACTGGAACTTATTACCGCTCCAGGTAAATAAAAGTAACCATATGCCTGGAGGGCTTCAGCCCTCTGATATATTTTTGAGTTTATCGTATCGGAAGACCTTCCATAATTCGGATAATATTTTTCGTTCCTTGATGTTAAATATTAATTTTTTTCTGGCCGCCTATGGGGGATTCGAACCCGGGGGTACGATGCTGGCACCCCTCTGCCTATCCTTACGAGACCCTAACCTGGATAAGCGGCTTATATTAGAAGTGGAGGGGATTACACCCTCTATCCGGATATTGCCGGAAAAAACTTCTTCACTTCTCACCTCTTTTTTCTCTCTGATTATATTCTATCATCTGTGAATATCATTGTAAGTGCCATATGGCACATGTGGGAAATGCTGTTCAGGTTATATGGGTATTTTTAAGAAACAAAAAAATAACTCCCTATACAGGAAGCTGACAAATATTTTGCTCACCCTCAGGACTATTAAAAAATCTTATATTACATTTCATAAGTATCCTGTCCTCTATTATAAACATATGCAGGACGCTTCTTTCTGTTTTTTGGCCTGGTACGACTTTTATAGCTGTAATTTAAAACCAGCAGAAGGATAAAAGCTCCTATTAATGCAATGAAAAAACTGTATAAACTAAATCCCTTTGCCCCTGTGACAGTATTCATTATCAACATCACTATTTCTCCCCCTACCACGCCGATTGTACAGATCACGGCATTTGTTATCCAGCTTCTTTCTCCTCCTATAATAGCCGAGGCAATCCATAAGGTTACAGCTCCAAATATAGCCCATAAAATTAAATTCAACATTCTAAACTCCTCCTTTCATAATATAAAGAGAGGCATCAAATAGCCTCTCTTTAGCTGTTAAAATTTTCTTATCTTTCATCCATAAAAGTTCCTCTCCTCCTGAAATGTGCCAGATTAAAATATATTTACTCTATTATAGTAAGTTCTTTATATGTAGCTTAACCTGACTCACTTTCTGGCTTCAGCAGATCATTACACGAACCTGAAATCTGCTATTTACGGCCTTTGTGAAGGTATAGAAATACTTGCTATTAGCGGCCTCATCAAGACGGAAAAAAGTACCATAAACTGAAATTACTTTACCTGTGGACAAAAGTTTCATCATTCAGTGACCGGGACATTGCCGGTAATTTAATTTAACCGGATTTTTCCTGACTTACTGATTTCTACTTTTGTTGTTTTCTATCTCTTAATTAAATAATAACACATTTTTAATAATTTGTCAATGGTTTATTTAAACTATATAAAGTTTATTTCCATTTGTTGACAAATTGTTGACAAATTATGAGAAATATAATATATTAACATAAATAAAGAAAAGAGGTTTTTTTATTATGGCAAATAAAGGAGACAAAAAATTCTGGATCAGGTGCACAGCAATAGAATATAGCAGAATAAAGGAAGAAGCAGAAAAAGAAGGCCTTTCCATGGGAGACATTATGATGGCAAAATATTTCGGCTATGAGATTATAAAGCCGGAAGCAGAAATAGAAATAAAAGAGTGCCCTCTGGTTATTTCAAAGGGTGATAAAAAATATAAATATTCCAAAAAATATGTGGTAAAAGCAAAGACTTATTTAAAGAAAGATTTAAAGAAAGAGTAAAAGTGTGGCATGATTTAAAAAAGTGTGGCATTGCCACTATTTTTTTATGGGTATATTATATTCTTTCATCTTCCTGTATATAGTTTTCCTATCCATGTTCAGAAGTCTGGCGGCTTTTGCTTTTTTCCAGCCGGTTTTTTCCAGAGCCTCTATTATGGCTATGGCTTTATCATCTGTTTTACTATTCTGTTTCTGTGTTAAAGGCAGGTTTTTAAATTCATCGGGTAAGACCTCCACGGTAATTACAGATTGCTCTATCAGAACAAAAGCATGTTCTATGGTATGTTCAAGTTCTCTGATATTGCCGGGCCAGTCATAGGTCATAAATATTTTCTGTACATTCTGTGAAATGCCTGTAATATTTTTATTAAATTCTCTGTTGAATTTTTTTATAAAATATTCTACCAGGAGATTTATATCTTCCCGTCTTTCTCTTAAAGGCGGCAGTTTAACCTCCATTACCTTGAGGCGATAATAAAGATCCTCTCTGAAATTTCCTTCTCTCACCTTTTTTTCTATATCCTGATTTGTTGATACTATAACTCTGACATCAACCTTTATCGTACCGGTAGAACCTACAGGCACAATTTCTTTTTCCTGAATTACTCTTAATAAACGCAATTGCATTGCAGGTGTTATATCATTTATTTCGTCCAGAAAAATAGTTCCTTTATGGGCTTTTTCAAACCATCCTTTTTTATCTTTAACTGCCCCTGTAAAAGATCCTTTTACATGTCCGAAAAGCTCACTTTCCAGAAGGGTTTCAGGCAGAGCGGCACAGTTTACCTTCATGAGAGGATTATTTTTCCTGTTACCTTTATAATGGAGTGCATCTGCAACGAGTTCTTTTCCTGTACCGCTTTCTCCTGTGATTATTACAGTAGAAGGCACAGGGGCAAGTTTTTCCAGAAGAGAATAAAGTTCCTCCATTTTTTTACTTTTACCTATAATATTATGGTACTGTCCTCTTTCCTGAAGTTTCCTTTCTGTCTCTACAAGTTCTGTTTCATCCTTTATTACAATAACTGCTCCTCCCGTTTCATCAGTTATGTTTATTAAAGGGGTTACATTCAGATTAACTATTTGAAACGGCTTATGGCCTGAATGACATTCGATACGATATAATTCCACTGGTTCTTTTGTTTTAATGGTCTTTTCAACAGCTTCCAGAAAGTCTCCACTGTTGGAGTAATTGAGTGATTTTTTTAAAGAGTTGTTCTTAGAAGCATCTGGCAGATTGAATATAATTTTTGCCGCTTCATTCAATTCCAGAATATTCAGATCTTTATCTACAGAAATAATTCCATCTTTCACACTGGTAAATATTGCCTGAAGGTTTTTGCGATATTTTTCTTTTTCTTCTAAAACTCTTTTATATTCCAGTGCTACCCTGGCAGACTGAATAATTTGCTCTTCTTTTACAGGTTTTGTTAAATAGTCGAACGCACCGGCTCTGATAGCTTCCACAGCAGTATTAATATTAGGATAACCAGTGAGCATGATGACAGGACAGTTCATATTTTTTTCTTTTATGATTTTCAACAAATCAATTCCTGTTTTTCCTCCCAGCACTATATCTGCAAATATCATGTCAAAAACATGTTCGGAAATAATCTTTAAAGCTTCATTATAGTCACAGGCAGGGGTTACATCATAACCTGCCTCTGAAAGAAAACACTGGAAAGTATATCTGAGACCTTTTTCATCATCAACTATTAAAATTTTTTGTTTCATATCTTTATTTCTCCTGTTTTTTCACTCTTCACAGGGCGAACACAGAGGTTCGTCCCTGGCAAATTGTTAGAACGGTTATCATCCTCGCGTCACGCGTCACGCGTTACGCGTTACGCGTAACGATTTAATATATTTGAGACAGTTATTTAATTGTCATTCCTTAGTTCTAACCACTACCAATATATGAAGGTAAATCAATTATTACCCTGGTAAATTTTCCTTCCTTACTATCTATTGTTAACCTTCCTTTATGGTTTTCTATAATACCATAGGTTATGCTTAAACCCAGTCCTGTGCCTATATCAGGAGGTTTTGTGCTGAAAAATGGATTCATTACCTTATCCTGTATATTTTCGGGAATACCGCAGCCATAATCGCAGAAACAGATTCTCACATAAGAATTATTCTCAAATACTATTTCTTCTCCTGAAATTTCTATTATTTTTTTTGGGTCATCTCCCGGATATTTTTTATTCAGTGCATACTGGGCATTACTCAGAATATTTAGAAATACCTGTCTTATTTCAACAGAGTTGCCAGTTATACTGGATAAAGACTCAGGCAGGTTAATATTCATTTTTATATTATTTTTTTTCAGGTTTATATCTATAAGGGACATAGTATTGGAAAAGACCTCATTAACATTGACCGGGAATTTCTCATTACTATCATGACGGGCAAAAGAGAGAAGATTTTTTACTATATGAGCAATACGGTCCCCTTCCGCTATGATTTCACCTGCTATATAACTCTCTTTTTCTTTTTTTTTACTTTTATTTAATATTATCTGTGCATAATTGATAATGCTGTTTACAGGGTTATTTATTTCATGGGCCACTCCTGCTGCAAGTTCGCCGAGAGATGCCAGATGAGATGTTTTTAGAGCCTGTTTTTCCAGATTTAACTTTTCCTTCATATTTGATACGGCATGAAATTCCTCCTGGATTTTCTTCAGTGCATTTTCTATCTGTTTTCTCACTGTAATATCAAGGACAGCACACTGTATGGCAGGTTTGCCCTGAAACATAAATGAAACTGATGTTGTTTCCACATCTATAACCCTGCCATCCAGACTTATAAACTTCTGGTCAAGAGGGGGGGATTGCTTTACCTTTCCTTCAGTTAACTGTTTCATTCTTTCCCTGATTATATCATGATAATCAGGGTGGGAAAAAAACATTGGATCTTTTCCCAGCAGTTCCTGCGGATTTTTTGCTCCCATGAGTTTTGCAAAGGTACTGTTGAAAAAAACAATCCTGTTATCCACATTAATAAAAATTCCTGAAGGTGAGAATTCCACAAGGTTTCGATATCTCTCTTCACTTTCCCTGAGTAATTTTTCAATATTTTTTCTTTCAGTAATATCGATAATACTTGTTCTATACATTACCTTCTGTTTTTCTTCATCATAAACCGGAATACTTAACAGTTCCACAAATACCTCTTTTCTTTCTTTTGTTATTAAAGTCATCTCTGTCCTTAATTCTCTATTATATTTTTTACAATGAGACATATGAGAAAAGAATGTTTCAGAATTACTCATAAAGATATTAAAAGGTATGTTTTTTAGCTGTGTCCTCTCTATTCCTAGCAGTTTTGCACCTGTAATATTGATTTCCTGAATGATTCCTCTTGCATCGAGAGTGCAGTAACCTACAGGTGAAAAATCATAGAGATCTGTATAAGAGGCATAGAGTTTTTCCAGATTTTTTTGATTTTCCCTGAGTTCTAAATTCTGCATCTCCAGTTCTATCCGGTGAATATCTAATTCGTGTGACACAATTTTAAGTTCATTTATATCTATAAATGAACTCATAATACATACCTGTCTGCCATTTTCATCTAAAACCCTGCTTGCAGAGCACTGAATATAAAATGTAGAACCATCTTTTCTCCTGGCAATCATTTCATTTATCCAGTTACTTTTTTCATCCAATGCTTTTATTACTTTTTTATATTCTTTTCTCTTTTTGAAAAATTTTACAGCAGATTTTCCAAGAACTTCTTTTTCATCATCATATCCCCACATATCAAGAAAAGCTTTATTTACAAAGGTTACATTCGATGTGAGATCTACCAGGGCAATGGCACTGATACAACTGGATATTGCCTGTTCTTTAATCTTAAGAGATAATTCTGTTTTTTTGCCTTCTTCTATTTCATCCTGCAATTTTTTGTTAGATCTTACCAGTTTTAGATTCTGCTTTTTTAGTTTTTCCATGTTATTTTTATAATCAGAAAGGTTTTTAATCAAATTATTCACATGTGATGAAATTGTAGAAGAACATGAACATTCTTCAGGTGGAATATAGTAAAAATTATCATAAATTTCTTTTTTCATAATAACAAAAGGATGGGTATTCATTACATTCATAATTACTTCAGGAGAAAAACGGCGCATGTCATACTGGCAGATTGCCATGCATCTGCTGCCAGGTAAGAAATTATTCATCTCTATTTCGTGATCAATTAAAGAGCCATTACCCGGCAGCAACTGAAAGACTCCTGTTATTTCACCTGTAACCCTCAGAGCTTTATAACCTTCATTTAAAGCCTTCTCTGTTTCCGATTTCAGGAAAGAAATCATTCCATCCCTGTCAGAGAAACGGTCAACGAGATAATGACAGGTAAATATATTCAACTGGCCTTTTGACTTTAAACCTTCTGTATCTATACCTTCCTTCTGTAAATAACCATGTAATGTTTCATAATTCTCAAGGTCAACAATATAAAAAATCTTTTCTCCCTCTTTTATCCCTTTCAGTAAAAATGGGATAATAACAGCCATATGTTCTTCTTCTGTTTCATATATACAGCAAAGATGATCACCTGGTTTTATGTCTGCTATAGAAGGTAATTCTCTTTTATGATAATCGGAAAATATTGCCATATATTATCTTCTTTATTAATGGGGTTGTAGAGAAATAACCCCATATTTACATTCTATATCGTGACGCGTAACGCGTAACGCGTGACGCGAGGATAATAACCGTTATAACAATTTGCCAGGGTTATTTTCTTACAGTTTCTAATTAATTATAGAAACTTATTATAACATTTTTTTACTTATCTGGCGATTCTATAATCCAATAAATTTCCTTCATGACTGAATGTTACAGTTTTTTCTCTTTCGCTACGATTTTGCCACACCTATGCCACATTTTTGCCCCACTTTGCTACACTTTAAACATTGCTTGAATGAGTCTTTTTCTTTTCTACAAATTTTTTTACCTCCTGTTTTCAACTGTTTTCCAGTTATAGTCAAAAAAAAATATTTTCTGGTGTAGATTTTGCCTTATTAAATACATTTGATGTTAAGGAATGGAAATTTATTAATAGTCTCTTTCCTCCCGTCACGCGTTACGCGTTACGCGTCACGATTCTCATATAAATACATTTAATGTTAAGACATTTATGAAAGAAGAATAGTATGAAAGAAAAATGTAATAGAATCAAAAAAATTGTAATGGTAGAACCGAAAGCTCCGGATATTCATATCTTCAGCTTTAAGCCCCTTCCCAGGCTTGGAACTATCATTCTCGGAACAATCATGAAACAGAGAGGTTATGATGTAACTGTAGTGGTTGAAGAAATTCATCCTCTGAAAGACGAAATCTTTGATGGTGTTGACCTGGTTGGAATTTCAACGACAACATCAACAGCTAACAGTGCTTACTCTCTGGCCGATAAATTAAGGGAGAGAGGAATAATCGTTGTAATGGGCGGCCCTCATGTGACTTTTATGGCTGAAGAAGCAATATTACATGCAGATTATGTTGTAATGGGAGAAGGGGAGGAGGTTTTTCCTTCTCTCGTAGAAAAACTCGATAGACGAGAAAAAATATCTCCCGGCCCGGGCCTGGTAGTCAGAGGAGAGGAAGTCTCTTATACTCACTATCCCCTGTTAGAAGATCTCGATAAAATTCCAATTCCTGACTTTTCTCTCGTAAAGGGTATGAAGCCCTGTTATAATACGAGCCGAAAAGAAACCATACCGGTACAGGCGTCCCGCGGCTGTCCTTTTGCCTGTAATTTCTGTTCCGTAACAGGTATGTTCGGAAAAAAGTTTCGCCACAAGAGTATAGAAAGGGTAATGGAAGAGGTTGAGAGGTATAACACAAAAAATTATCATATATTCTTTTATGACGACAATCTTGCTGCAGATAAACAGTGGCTGAAAAATTTATTAAATGAGTTTATAAAAAATAAAATGAAATTTCCCTGGTCTGCCCAGGTTCGTGTGGATATCTATAAAGATGAAGAATTACTTGACCTTATGGTAGAAAGTCATTGTAAAAATCTGTCCATAGGTTTTGAGTCTATAAATCCTGAAACACTGATAAATATTAATAAAGGACAGACACAGGAGGATATAAAAGAGGGAGTTTCTGTTTTTAATAAAAAGAAAATTGCAGTACACGGCATGTTTGTTTTCGGATTTGATACTGATACTGTTGAATCTTTGGAAAAGACTGTTCTCTTTGCAAAAGATTCAGGTATAAATACTGTTCAGTTTCTTATACTCACACCTTTACCGGGTACAAAAAATTATAACGACCTGAGAAGAGATGACAGAATATTCTTTAATGACTGGTCTTTTTATGACGGTCATCATGTCACATACTGGCCTGAAAATATAGATCCTCTTTTACTTCAAAAAATACAGATAAAGGGCCATGCAGATTTTTACAGTTTTAGAAGACTTCTGAAAAAGGTTATAACAAAGCATTTCGGCGATGCCGCTATTTATGCATATGCAAAAAATATTAACCGTTTATGGCAGAAAACCAATAAACCCTATATGAAATCTCTGGATTTTATTTCTCAGTCAGGGAAATCTAATGCAGATAAGCAGCTATGTGAGAGCAGTTAATGAGGTGAGCATAGCTGATTCTCGTGACGCGTGACGCGTGACGCGTCACGGGAGGAAAGACTTTATGCAATGCCAGTGATCTGATCAGTAGAAAGATTTTCATTTCTTTTCAAAGGCAGGTATTTATATGTTAGATAATGAGCAATATTCAATTTCCGTGCTGGCTTATGGGGATGGTAAAGAAGAAACGGGGAAGGTGCCGGTTCCTGTTGATATTTCGACAGAAACTCTTTCAAAGAATCTGTTGAATTTTGTAAAGGCTTCAGGAAAAATAGTGGAGTCTTTTCCGGAAACTTATAAGAAGAATTATGCCATGGAGGAGATTAAATTTTCTTTAAGTGTCGATCATTCCGGCAGGGTTTCTTTAATTGGTAATGTTCCGGCAGGTATAACAGCGGGAATAACCGTTACTTTCAAAAAAAGAGCAGTAGATTGAGTGAAAAGTGAAAGGTAATATTATAAATATTACCTTTCACTCTTCACGATACAGACCGAATTGCCTCTAACAGAATTCTACTGCTGTAAGGCTTCATAATAAATTTTGTTATACCCATAGAAGAGGAATTTTCTTCATTTACAGAGTCACTGTGTCCCGTGCAGAGTATTACAGGTATATCATTTCTTATGGCTTTTAATTTTTCAATCAGTTCGATACCGGTCATTTCAGGCATGGTCTGATCGGTAATAACAAGGTCAAAGTCATCAGATCTTTCTGAAAATATCTTTAAAGCTTCCTCACTTGATACTGTGGCATAGAAAGTACATCCGAATTTTTTCATGAACTGTTTACCTATAGCAACAAGTGTTTCCTCATCATCTACAAAAAGTATTCTTTTGCCTGTGTCTTTATATAAAGGTTTTTCCTCTTCTATATGTTTATTATTTATATCTTTATTATCATCTGTGATACGGGGGAAAAATATATCAAAGCTTGTACCATGCCCCGGTTTACTGTATACCTTTATATCTCCATTATGGATTTTTACTATGCCATGAACGACAGAAAGACCCATGCCGCTTCCTTTCCCTGTTGCTTTTGTTGTGAAAAACGGCTCAAATATATGTTTAATAACTTCACTGTCCATACCATGACCTGTATCACTTACAGTAAGTTTTACATAAGGCCCGGGCGTGAGTCTCTCATAGAAAGATGAACTCTCTGCATCAATATCCATATCTGTGAGAGTAACTGTAATAGTACCCTTTTCCCCTGACATGGAATGAATTGCATTTGTGCAGAGATTTATTAAAATCTGATGAATAGAGGTTAAGTCTCCAGGGATGAAGCTTTCATTTTCTTCAAAGTTTTTACATAGCTTAACAGTGGAAGGCAGTAATGGTCTTATCAGTTCAAAGGCTTCTGTTATAACCTCAGACAGTTTTAATGGTTTTATTTCCTGTTTCCCTCTCTGGCTGAAAATAAGTATCTGTTTGACAATATCTTTTGCCCTCAGGCATGATTTTACTATATACATGAGATATTCATTCAGGGGACTGTTTGCCGGCAGTTCATCCATAGTTATCTCAGTATAGCCTAAAATGACTCCGAGTATATTGTTGAATTCATGGGCAATACCTCCTGAAAGGGTTCCCAGTGCCTTGAGTTTTTGAGCTGTATCAAGTTCCTGCTGAAGTTTCTTTTTTTCTCTTTCTGATTTTTGTCTCTCAGTAATATCTGTCATGGCTGTTCTGTATAAAGTTATTCCTTCTTCTTTAAAGGGAACAGTTGTAAGCTGTAACTGAATTATTTCTCCTCCCTTCCTTTCTACAGAGATTTCTACTGCCATATTTTTATCACTTTTTTTACATTCGGAAATATAGGAGATAAATTTCGTCGAGTCCTTTGAAATTACATATCCAATAAAAGGCATGCCTGAAAGTTCTTTTTTTTCCATACCAAGCATTTTTGCACCGGTTATATTTATTTCCAGAATGAGTCCGTTTTTATCCATTGTTACATAACCGGATGGAGCAAAATCATATAGATCTGCATATCTGTTACGGGAGAATTCAAGTTCATCTCTTGTATCCTGTAATTCTCTGTTCTGCATTTCCAGTTCTATCTGATGTACACTGAGTTCATGTAATACTCTCTCCATTTCATTACTGGAATTTTCTTTCTTCTGTGTTGCTTCCATTTGCTGAAGTGATTTTATTAATTCTTCTCTTGTCATTTTTTCATATATGCTCATATAATCGTTACCTCCTGAAAAATTGTGATGCGTAACGCGTAACGCGTAACGCGTGACGGGTGAATTAACCTTTCACTACTCACCAGGCGAACACAGGGGTTCGCCCCTACTCACTACTCACTACTCACTACTCACTACTCACTCTTCACCCTTCACCCTTTAATTTCCTCCATCTGCATCAGTATAAACCTTGAGGATTCCTCTTTATTCCTGATACATCTTGCATTGAGAGAAAATTTCCTTTTCCCTGTGACAGGGAAGTCCTTTTCTATGATAAAATTTTCAAAATATGTCTGTTCCGGCAGGATTTCTTCGAGTAATTTACGGAGTTTCGGAGCATTCCACAGACTGTTCAGATCATAAATATATGTGCCTTCTGTTTCGTCAGGAGTAATATTGGATGTCTCGTAAAATGCTCTGTTTGCCGATTTTATCTTCAGATTCGGCTTGAGAATTATAAGAGGTTCCTTTACGCTTTCCACTATGGCCTCTGCATATTCCTGTGCTTCTTTTATAAGTTCATTGCTCCTTTTGAGTGTATCAATGTCAAGCATTGCTATAATTACTCCGTCTATTTTGTTCTCTATAGTTTTATAAGGTCTTATTCTCAGAGAATACCACTGGCCTTCTCTGTCCTGAACCTCTATTTCCTCTGTATTTAAACTGTCAATTACAGACAAAATCTTTTTTTCCATATCAGGAATTACTATATTAAGATTGAGATCGACTATAGGTCTTCCTATATCGGTTGTGATTAAATGCAGTACTTTTTCCGCCTGAGGGGTAAATCTTCTTATGCGGAGATCTGACGAGAGCATAACAATAGGAATATTGACACTGCTCAGGAGATTTGTGAGATCACTGTTTACCTGTATTAATTCCATATTTCTGTTCTGCAGTTCTTCATTTACAGTAGTCAGTTCTTCATTTGTGGATTGAAGTTCTTCTTTGGCTGTTTCCATTTCCTCATTTGTAGACTGAAGTTCTTCATTACTCGACTGAATCTCTTCAATGGCAGAGCGAAGTTCTTCATTTGTAGCTTCTCTTTCTTCTATTATTGACTGGAGATATTCTCTTGTAGCAGCTAATTCTTCCTGTAATTTCTTTATCTCCATGTCCATTTCATTTCTTTGTTTTTTGCTGATTATTTCTGTTTTTTTATTACTTTTCTCTTCTGCCGGCAGAGTTTTGTCAACATCATGAAAAAGTATTAAAAAATAATGTTCTTTTGATATAGATGTTTGATTTACAGGTATTATTTTAATATCTACAATCTTTTTTGTTCCATTGTATTTAATCTCAAGTCCTGTTTTTTTAATAATTGCATTTTCTTTTTTTGCTTTATGGATTCCTATTCTCAATTCGGCAAGGAGATCTTCATGGGCCATTTTCATTAGATTTAAACTGGCAGGGCCCGGTGCAGGTTTCAGATAGGGACTCACATTTCTCCGAAATTCTATTATATCCATATTTTCATTTATAAGAATTCCCGGAGGAGCATAGCATGAGAGAACTATACGATCTGCTTCTTTCAGGACATCAAAATCCTTATGGCTTTCCTGTGAATTTTTGACCGGATCCGATTGTTTGCTTTCATATTTTTCTACAGGGAAATCATAGTCTATCATTCTCCGCGACTTGATTGATTTTTTTGAATAGATTTTGTATTTTTTATCCTCCAGAGTAAAGAGATCTGCATGTACTCCAATAGTTTCAGAAGAGCCAAGCATAAGAAATCCTTTTGTACTGAGGGCATAGTGGAAGGCAGGTATGATTTTTCTCTGCAGTAAAGGGCCCAGATAAATCATTACATTACGGCAGCTTATAATATCTATATTGGAAAAAGGAGGATCCTTTATAAGATCATGCCTTGCAAAAATACATGAATTACGAACAGTTTTATTTACCTGGTAGCCATTTTCTATCTTCATAAAGAAATTTCTGAGTTTATCTGCCGGAATATCAGAAGAGATACTTTCCGGATAACAGCCTGTACGGGCTTTCTCTATAGCTGTTTCATTGATGTCGGTAGCGAAAATACTTACGGAAACGTTAGAATTAATCTCCTGAATATATTCAAGCACATAGATTGCAATTGAATAGGCCTCTTCACCTGTAGAACAGCCTGGTACCCAGATACGAACAGGCATTTCACTTCTATCGTCTGACAGTATTTCAGGGAATACCTTTTTTTTGAGTGTTTCAAATGTTTCTGGCTCACGAAAAAATCCTGTTACATTTATGAGGAAATCCTGATAAAGAAGATCCAGTTCGGAAGGAGTCTCTTTGAGATAACGAATATAGTCATTTATATTTTTATTTCTGCATAATACCATACGGCGTGCCAGACGCCTCTTGATGGTACTTGGTTTATAATGAGTAAAATCTACTTCTCTGTAATTCCGAAGAAGCCTGAAAATCTCAGTTATGTCTTTTTCATTTTCATTCATTAACTCATCTGTTTCAGATGTATTTATATCACTCATATAAGGATGGAAAACAATCTTGGAAATTTCTTTTGCTATATGTTCAGGTGACAGGATGAAATCTACAACCCCTGAAGCAATGGCACTTCTCGGCATTCCGTCAAATTTTGCTGTTTTTGTATCCTGTGCAAAAGTAAGGCCCCCTTCTGCTTTAATGTTTTTCAGACCGATTGTTCCGTCTGTAGCAGTTCCCGAAAGAACTATACCTATAGCTTTATTTTTTTGATCTGAAGCAAGGGAAGTGAAAAAAGCATCAACAGGCATATATTTGCCTGATGTCTTCTTTCTGGGAACTATATGGAGGAAACCCTTTGAAACAGTCATTTCACAGTCAGGCGGAATAACATAGACATTATTGCCTCTGACCTTCATCTTATCTTTTACTTCATTTACCTCCATAGTGGTTTCCCTTTTAAGCAGTTCTGTGAGCATACTTTCATGTTTTGGATCGAGATGCTGTACAAGTACAAAGGCCATGTCCGTATTTGTGGGGAGGTGCCTGAGTAATTCCGAGAAGGCCTCCAGTCCTCCTGCAGATGCTCCTATACCGATAACAGGGACAGATGAGTCATTAATTTTCTTATCTTCTTTTTCAGCTGTGGCGCTTTTTTTAGATGATGGTTTTGACGGTGATTTTTTTTTCATAATTTCCTCCCATTTATCACTTATAGCAGTCAGGAATAACAATTAAATAAGTGTCTCAAATATATTAAATCGTGACGCGTAACGCGTAACGCGTGACGGGATGAAAGAGACTATTAATAAATTTACATTCCTTATTCATTTTCTATATAAAAATCATTATAACATATTTATATAATAACCGTTATTTTTCCGGTGAAAATTACATCTAATTCAAGACTATAGGAATTTTCATTACAATTTATATATATGCAAAATATTTGCCACCAGGTTTATATATTGAGTAAAAAGCTTATAGGATAAGGAGAAAAAATATTTTATAAAATAAAAATTAATAAAAAAGCCTGGTATATATAAAAAAAATTGGGAATTTATTAAGTAAGTGTGGCATGTGGTAAATAAGTGTGGCATTACTGTGAAGAGATGGGAAGTTGAACAAACAATTTTATATCAAATTACTGACGGAAGAACATCGGAATTTTCATTTATCCTGGTAATCAAAATCTGATAGCTGATAGACTGTAAGAAAATAACTCTGGCAAATCGTTAGAACGTTTATCATCCTCGCGTAACGCGTTACGATATAGACTGTACATATGATGGGGTTATTTCTCGACAACCCATAATAATAATTAAAGAAGGTTTTTTTTAATTTTCTGTAGAATATTTAGAAAATAAAAGTAAAAAGAATAAGGAGGTTTTTTATGAAAGTCCTTGCTATTAACGGCTCTCCCAGAGGAGAAAGAAGCAGTACTGCCCATATTTTAAATCCCCTGCTTGAAGGTATGAGAAAAGCAGGTGCTGTCACTGAAATTGTCCATTTGAGCAAACTGAAAATCAATCACTGTGTGGGATGTTACCTCTGCTGGACAAAAAGCCCCGGTAAATGTTTTCAGAAAGATGATATGGAAGGACTCCTTGAGAAGTTTATTAATTCAGATGCAGTTGTCCTTGGAACACCACTCTATCATTTTACCATGTCAGGCCTTCTTAAAGATTTTATAGAGAGGACTCTTCCTGTATGTGAGCCATGGCTTATAGAAAATCCGAATATACCGGGTGCTACCACCCATCCTGAACGTTATAAAAAACCAGCTGCTATGGCTCTTGTTTCACCATGTGGTTTCCCTGAATTTAATCATTTCGATACCCTTTCTGCATGGTTTAAACATTATGTAAAAGAGCTGGGAAAGACAAACCTCGGTGAAATTTACAGACCTTCTGCAGAAGCTCTTACCAGAGACGACATGCAGGATTATTTTAAAAGTTATTATGACTCTGTCCGTACTGCAGGAGAAGAAATGGTAAAACTCGGATCTATTTCGGAAGATGTAGAGGAACAGCTCAAATGGAATTTATTCCCGGGAGATACGGAAGCTTTCAGAAAAAGGGCCAATGATCACTGGACTGAAATGATAGAGAAATATAAGAAACATGACCAGTGATGGGAGGTTTTTCGTTGAAAATACTTGCCATTAATTCCAGTTACAGAGGCGAGAGAGGTTACAGTGCTTTCCTTATAGATAAGGTTTTTACCGGGGCAAAATCTGCCGGTGCAGACTGTGAAGTAATTACCCTTTCGAAAGTGAAGATGAAACACTGTATTGCCTGTGACAGGTGTCAGACAGAAGAGTCCTATCTCAAATGTATTTATGAAGATAAAGATGATGTCAAGGAAATCTTTAATAAAATGGCAGCAGCAGATATAATAATTTACGGCACACCTGTATATATATTCAGTATGTCAGGGTTATTAAAGATCTTCTTTGACAGATTTTATTCTACGTCAAATGTTTCTGATCTGAAGATTTCTAAAAGCGGCATGTTCTTTCACCATGTAACAGAAAAAATCTCAGGGAAACCTTTTGTTCCTCTTATCTGCTGTGATAATGTTGAAAATGAGACACCTGAGAATATTATCAGATATTTTCAGACCTTCTCTAAATTTATGGATGCTCCTCAGGTGGGACTTCTTCTCAGACAGGCAGGAGGACTGGTGGGACATGGAAAAGACAGTGAAAAGGAGAAGAAATATCCGAAAATAGTGGACATATATAATGCTTTTGAACAGGCAGGAGTAGAACTGGCAACTCTTGGTTATATTAAAAAATTCACTCAGAGAAGAGCAAATCAGAAGATTGTTCCCTCTCTTCCTCCTGTAAGATTTATTAAAAAATATGCCCTTGATTATGCCAGGAAAGGGATGGAGAGTGAAGGGTGAAGGGTGAAGAGTGAGTAGGGGCGAACCTCTGTGTTCGCCCTGTGAAGGGTGAAGAAAGTGAGTAGTGAGAGGTTAATTCACCAGTCACGCGTTACGCGTTACGCGTTACTCATTACGCATCACGCATCACGCATTACGCATTCCCTACTTAAGTATAAGCCCATAGCCCGGAACATACTGTGGATACCCTTCCTTCAGACCGGCTCCTTTATGGCTTGCCAGACACCATATGGTAAAATTTTTATGATCCTCTGAAACAATATATTCATATTTTGGAGGTTTTATTTTCGGAGGAAATATTTTTCCTGTGATGCTTTGTTTTTTGTTCGGACATTCAGGTATGTATTTCATATATGCGCCTCCATTTGTTCCCTCCATGAGTTTTTCAAGACTGTCAGGATAGAGTTTATAATCTGTAGCATACATTTCCAGAGCAGTGGCCAGGTTTTTTATATTTGACTCACATGCTGCAAGCTTCCCGGAATCTCTCGCCTTCATAAAGTTGGGAACAAGAACAAACATGATAAATAGCAGTAAAACTATAAGAAGAGAATTACATCCTATTGCTTCACCGACATATTCAGATGAAATATTAATATTTCTTCTTGCTTTTATCGCTCCTGCTATGGAAAAGCACAGTCCTCCCAGGGGACAGAGAAAAATTGAAGAGATTGAAATAATAGATAGAAAAGCAAAAACAAACTGTATAGGATTTGCTGGGCCGTTGTTGGTTAAATTGTAGCAGAATATCATAATTAACCAGGAAACAAAAGGGAAGATTATTGTAGCAAAAGCGAGTCTTTTTCCTGTTATTGCCCATGTATTTGGAATTACTTCCCATTTTTTCTCATTTTCATAGGAAGAAGAGGCACCTGAATATTTCATAAGGACTTCACTGAATTCTCTTATACTTATATATCTTTTAAGAGGTTCAAGCTGAACAGCTCTTTTTATTATCCCTTCTAGCACTGATGGCACTGAATTATTGAGTGTTTTCATGGGAGGAAATGTGAAAGGTTTTAGTGATGGATCATATTTTGTAAGCATCTGATAGAGTATGACTCCAAGGCCGAATATGTCAGACTGGGGGGTAGATTGTCCTCTCCCTTTATACTGTTCCGGTGCTGCATAACCCGGTGAACCGTAATTGAATGTATCGGTATTTTTATCAGGATTGTAATAGCGGGCTATGCCGAAATCTACAAGTTTTGCCCTGCCATCAGGTGTTATAATAATATTGGAAGGTTTCAGGTCTCTATAGACAACAGGCTGATGAAAAGAATTGTGAAGATAATCGAGTATGGAGGCAATGTCAACTGTCCATTTTATGGCATCATCTTCTTTTATCGGCTCCTCTGACTTATTTATAATCTCTTCCAGTGTTTTACCTTCTATATAATCCATTACGAGATAGTCTTTTTCGTCCTGGCTGAATACTCCGTACATTTTAGGAAGTCCCTTATGGTCGAATTTTGCTATGAATTCAGCTTCCCGAAAAAATATTTCCTTTGCCGTAGAAGGATCAAGCCCTGCCTGAGGTGTAAAAAAAAGTTCTTTTACTACGAATCTCTTATCATCTTTTATCCTTTCTACAAGATATACATTACCCATGGCACCTTTCCCCAGAATGTTCACTACTCTGTAAATATCATTAAGGACTGTTCCTCTTTCCAGAATCATAATTAATCACCTCTAAAATTTATTATATCATGGAATTTTTATAAAGGGTCATGTGATTTATGATCGTGACGGGTAACGCGTGACGGGTGATGCATGATACGTAATTGGTGAGAGGTGAGAGGAAAGAATTACCTTTATGTATTTCTCACTTTTCACTCTTCACTCTTCACCCTTCACCCTTCACTCTTCACTCTTCACCCTTTACTATTTTCATAATCAGGCAGGAATTTTCCATTGAAATTTTGAAATATTACTACAGGAGTTGTATATTTTTATGAAAGGAGAAGTTTATGTCTGTAATTATGAATTTTTTTCCTTCCTCTGATCTCATACTCATCCTTTTACTTCTTTTCTTTAACGCTGGAATTACAGCAGGTGAGGGAAATTTTTTTATGACTGTAAATCAGTCTAATATTATAGAAGGACATATTGCTTTTGATATTACAGAGGGAAAAGAAAAAATAAGGGTTAATTTTACTCAGAGAAATTTTATGGTAAACGGGCAGTTTGAAGAACAGAGTGAAGAATGGCTGCTTCTTTTTGATAAACATAAGACTTATTCTATAGATAATGTCACTAAAACCTTCAGGGAGAATTATAACAGTGAAACCTTTGATAAGATTATGAAAGAAAAATTTAATCTGGACAGAGCAGAAAAAAGTGTTTTTTATAAGTCAGAGATTGCTCCGGGAAAAATTGCCTCTTTTTCAAAAATCGATGAACTTTCTGAAGGTTATATAATGCGTATAAAGGATAAAAATCTGAAAAATTTAATCACTTCAATGGAAATTCGTGGTAATGATGCTTTTATTCATGTTGATTTTTTTCTCTCTTCAGATAAGATAACATCTGAAATCTTTAACATACCGGAAGGTTATAAAAAGGCGAAATAATATTATGATTAATGTATATGGAAGACCTGAGAATGAAATCTTAATCTGCTAAATAGAAATTATACTTCAATAACTTTATGAAAGGATGTCTTTAAATGTTTAAAATTATCTATTTATTTTTAATCTTATCTATTCTTATGACATCAGCCTCTTATGGTAAGGAGGTTACTGTAACTGTAAAAGAAGGCTATATTAATGTTGCAGGCAGTAAAATATGGTATAGAATAGCAGGTGCTGATAAACCAGGAATTCCTCTACTCGTATTACATGGAGGCCCTGCCTTTCCTCATGACTATCTTTCTTCACTGGAGGCTCTTTCTGACGAAAGACCTGTTGTTTTTTATGATCAGCTCGGATGCGGTAATTCCGACAGACCATCTGATATGTCTCTATACAGTGTGGAGTATTTTCTAGAGGAATTGGAACAGGTCTGCAATGCTCTTGACCTTAAAAAAATTCATATTCTGGGACAGGGATGGGGAAATATGCTTGCCGTCGATTATATGCTCACAAAAAAGCCTGACAGAGTGGTAAGTCTCATATTTGCAAGTCCATGTCTGAGTTCTTCCCGTTTTATTGAAGACCAGAAGGTTTATCTATCACAGCTTCCGGAAGATTTACAGAAGATTATAAAAGAAAGTGAAGCAGCAGGTAATTTTTCTTCCCCTGAATATCAGAAGGCAATGAATATGTATTACAAACTTCATGTGTGCCGTCTTGACCCATGGCCTGATTGTGTGAATAAAAGCTTTGAAAAATTAGGACAGCCTGTTTATGAATATATGTGGGGACCGAGCGAATTCACAGTTACAGGAATACTTAAAGATTATGAAAGGGCAGATAGATTGAAAGAAATAACTGTTCCCACGCTGCTTACCTGTGGCAGATATGATGAAGTGCCACCTTCTTCGACAGAATATTATCAGTCTATGATGCCAGGCTCAGAGACTGCTGTTTTTGAAGATTCTTCTCATCACCATCATCTGGAGAAAAATGAGGAATATATAAAGCTATTGAGAGATTTTTTTCACAGGATGGAGCAAAAGTAATTAATATGGAAGGATATTTTTATTATGATCTGTCAGAAATGTAAAGAAAATATACCTGATGAAAGTAAATTCTGCAAAGAGTGTGGTCATGATTTTTCAGAAGAGTCTGGCACGCTAGTCTCTAAAGATAAAGATGGACAGGAAAAAATCCCATGCCTTAGAAAACCTGAAACTATCAGGGTTTTAATTGTAGATGATACTGCTATTATGAGATTAATACTCAGAAAAATGCTTGATAAGCATGGTTTTGTTGTTGCAGGAGAAGCATCTGATGCAGAAGATGCAATAGAGAATTATAAAAGATATAAACCTGATCTTGTTTTGATGGATATTTCTATGCCTGGAACAAAGATATATCACCGGGGAGGCCTGGATGCAATTAAAGATATAATCACTATTGACAGGGACGCAAAGATAATAGTGTGCAGTGCCATGAGTGATAAATCTACTGTAATGGAAGCTATTAAACAGGGAGCAAAGGGCTATGTAATTAAACCTTTGGACGGGAAGACTCTTCTTGATACTATTAACAAATTATTTGAAGAAGTGTGAGCAGTGAGCAGTGAGCAGTGAGCAGTGAGCAGTGATCAGTGAGCAGTGAGCAGTGAACAGTGAGCAGTGAGCAGTGACCAGTGAGCAGTGAGCAGTGAGCAGTGAACAGTGACCAGTGAGCAGTGAGCAGTGAGCAGTGAGCAGTGAGCAGTGAGCAGTGAGCAGTGAACAGTGAGAGGTTAATTCACCCGTTACGCGTTACGCGTTACGCGTTACGCATTACCCATCACCCATCACCCATCACCCATCACCCTTCACCCATTTATTTCTTTCCCAAAAAAGGATTTAAAAGTAAACAAATAGAATAATCAGATTATGTAATTCCAAACTGTCAGGTGAAAACTCCGGGAGGTAAATAAAATAAAATGTGCCTTGAAGTTTTTATAGTTATTATCCTGTTCCTCATATTATTTTTACCTCTTTATTTTTTTCTTTCCCTTGTATATACATTGATGTTCTGCAGTGATGCCCCTGCAACAAAGAAAATGAAAGTGGCATGGAATCTTTACTGGGCTTCAGAATTTAAAGAAGCATTTAAATCTTTCATTGAAGCATTAAAACTTAATTTTTATGGTATTACAGGTTTTTTTGGTATGATTACTTCCGGCATTAAAGATTTCTTTTTAGCTATAGGAGGATTTATATCTTCAGGTTTTAAAGGTGTTTCCGGTAATAACTCAAAGGGTCAGTCCTTTTTTCAGGGGCTCATGAGTTTACATCCCAATCAAAAATATAAAGAAGCTATTAAATTCTACGATAATATTCTGGAAATGAATCCTATGTCCAGTGAGGTATGGTGTAAGAAAGGAGATCTTTTATTTAAAATGGGCAGATATAAAGATGCCCTTGTATGTTATGATAAAGCTTTGAAATATACCTCCAAAATTGAACAGGCATGGTGCGGTAAAGGAAGTGTTTTAAATGAGTTCGGCAAATATGCGGAAGCTATTGAATATTTTGACAGAGCTTTAAAATTAAATCCTAAAAGTATTCCTGCCTGGAGTGGTAAAGGAACAGCTTTAAATGAACTTGGGAGAAATGGTGAAGGAAACAGATGTTTGCTTAACGCCAGAGAACTTGCTCCCAGGCAGGCAGAGTTTACCTCATCTGAACCAAAGAGGTGCCCTACAAATAAACTTCCTCCGAACCCCCTCAGACGGAGGGCAGATAACCAGATTGAACAGGCCGATAATTTAACGAACAGGCCTGCAGAAGAGCCATTGAAGAAAGTTCCCCTTCAGGAAAAAAGGCCTGTAAAAGAAGTACCTGTAAAAGAATTACCTGTAAAAGAAGTGCCGATAAAAGAAGTGCCGATAAAAGAAGTGCCGATAAAAGAAGTGCCGATAAAAGAAGTGCCTGTGAAGAAAGAAATAGAAAAACAGCCATCAGCTCCTGTTCCGTCTTTATTTAAGGTTACAGGTACAGTAGAAGCAACAAGGGCAATTGAAAAAGGTGCCAATATAAATGAGAAGGATAATGATGGAAAAACTCCTTTACATAAAGCTGCCATAGAAAAAAATGTTGAAATGGTGAAATTGTTTCTTTCAAAGGGTGCAGATGTAAAATCGATAGATAAAGACGGAAAAACCTTTATGCACTATATAACTACAATGGAAGAAGCAAAGCTTGGTGTAGAAAAGGGAGCTAATTTAAATATGAGAGATAAGGACGGAAGAACTCCTCTTCACAGAGCACTTGCCATATCAAACAGGGAAATTGCGGAATTTTTTATTTCAAAAGGAGCAAATATTAATATAAAAGATAAAGAAGGTAAAGCTCTAATCCATTATTTAGGTAATATTTCAGGCGCTAAATGGGCTGTAAGCCAGGGAGCAGATGTAAATATAAGAGACAGAGAAGGAAAAACAGCTCTCCATAAAGCTTTATTAGCGGGAAACAGAGATGTGGCAGAATATCTTATAAATAATGGAGCAGATGTGAATATAAGGGATGAAAACGGAAAAAGTTTATTACATGAAGCTGTTGACCTGAAAAGTAAAGAAGTGGTGGGATTTCTTATAAATAAAGGTGCAGATGTAAATGCAAAGGATCGCTCTGGAAAGACTCCTCTGGATAACGTAAATTCGAAAGATATGAAAAATATAGCAGAATTGCTTATAGCAAAGGGATCAGTAATTTCCCCTGAAACAAAGAACAGACTTCTTGCGATGGATATAAAATGCCCTGGTTAGTGAAGGGTGAATAGTGAAAAGTGAATAGTGAAAAGTGAAGAGTGAAAAGTGAAGAGTGAAGAGTGAGAGGTTAATTCACCCGTCACGCGTTACCCGCAATGGCATTAAGATAAGAAACATATAGCAAATTGGCTGCCTGGTGCTCTGGAGAAAAAATATCACGGCGGCACAAGTGTATTTAATTGATATACAGTGTAAAATAGCATGATGTAAGCTCTAACAGATATAAATGTTACAGTTTAGATTTTTTCGGAGGAGCGCCAGGCAGCCAATTTAGAGGGTTGTAACGTTAACTTAATGATATTGCGCGTTACGCGTTACGCGTTACGCGTTACGCATTACGCATTACGCATTACGCATCACGCATCACGCATCACGCATCACGCATCACGCATTACGCGTTACGATAAAACAGGAGAATATAACCTATAAATGAGTAATATAACAATTTTCAATCTTGCCTTCAGATATTTTCCGGGAGATAAATTAAAGGTTCCTGTTCACATCCCCTATGGGTGCCTCTGTATAATATCAGTCCTTGAAAAAGCCGGCCACATAGTAGAATTCAGAGATTATCAATTGAACTCCTATAAAAACCCTGCAGAAATTAAACATATGGTAGATTTTCTTAAAAATCCCGGCAGTATTATCGGTATATCCTGTTTTTCAAAAGAATTACCCTATGCAGTTCTTCTCTGTGAAGAATTAAAAAAACTATATCCTTATGTGAAAATAATACTTGGAGGATGCGGCCCTTCAGGGGTGGCTGAAAAACTGATAGAACATTTTGACTCAATAGATTTTATCGTAACAGGTGAAGGTGATATAACAGCTGTTGAACTTTTAGATGCCATAGAAGGCAGGAGAAATTTCCGGGAAGTAAAAGGTATAGTTTTTAAGAGTAACGGAAAAGTTACAATTACAGAAGAAAGAGAAAGAATAAAAGATCTCGACTCTCTCCCACCTGCTGCCTATCATCATATAAATCTTTCCTTTTATGACAGTCTCTACCTGTCATGGAGCAGAGGATGTCCCTATAGATGCACCTTCTGTGATCAGGGCAGTTTCTGGAAAGGGAAACTTGTTAAAAGAAGTTTTCATAATGTCTTTCTTGAATTAGATATTCTGTCAGAACTGAAATCTTACTGTGAGATTACATTTGCCGATAATATATTCTGTCATAATAAAGAAGATTTTAAGAGATTTTTCGAAGAATATAAAAAGAGAAATTATAATTTTAAATTCAATATGTGCAGAAGACTCGATGATATAGATGATGAAATACTTCATATGGCAGGAGAACTTAACTGTGAGGTAATTTTGTTCGGCGTAGAGTCAGGAAGTTCTTATGTCCTTGAAGAGATAAATAAAAATATTCATGTTGATGTAAAAGAAGTTCTGCTAAAAACAGCAGATAAGATACCTTTTTCTGCAGCAAGTTTTATCTTTAATTTTCCCTTTGAAACAATATATGATTTCCTTGATACAATGAATTTTATTCTGAATTTATTCCTTACAAAAACAAAAAACTATATCCATATTCATCTTCATTATCTTATTCCTGTAGCAGGAACAGAGATATATAGAAAATACGGCCATAAACTCCTCTACAGAGAATTCGGCAATATACTTACATCAGGGAGGAATATGGAGGAATATGAAAATTATGATCTGAAAGAAAATAAGAAAAATCTCACCTTTCCTCCTTTAAGTGAGGCAAAGAATAAATATGATCCAGAGATAAGAGAACTGGTGCAAAATTACAGTGATACCTTTGTTTCATATTATATATATTCATCTATTGACAGAGAGACAAAGGAAAAATTTCTCCGTTGTTTCAGAAGATCTTTAAAGACAGGTATAACAGATTATTTCTTCAGACACAATGGATACAGGATTTTTATGGGTAAAGAAAAATTTTATATCATTTCAGATCCTCCGGCAGAAAGGGATAATGCAGTATTTATAGATTTTAAAGCACTTGATTCAAAGGGTATTTCCCGGGAAATAAAAGAAAAAATGCTTTTTATTAACCATGATTTAAGTGATGAAATAAAACTTACAGAATTATGTGAGACACTTGAACAAGAGAAAGTGGATTATATACTGCTTCATGGTCATTCTTTCTGTAAAGACTGTCCCTCTCTTTTTACAGTAAATGATGAAAAAATAATTTATTGCACCGGTGTTAAAGGCAGATATTTTAATTTTTATTCTTCCAGAGAAGACATATATAAAGAATTTTTAAAGAGAGCTATGGAAGGAGCAAAAAAAATCTGCCATAGCTATGAACCTCAAATTGTCCCGGATTGATAAAGAGAAAAACCTTTCCCCGGTACAGCAGAACTGGAGTAAGTGAACCTGTATTTCCCTGTTTTGTCACTTCCGCTGGATGAAAACAGAACTCTTCCTGTTTTACTCGTTCTGACGTCATCTATAAAGGTCAGATTTATGTTTACTGTAGATCCTGATTGTGTAAATTCAACATCTGAGAGACGATCACAGGTTTTCTTAATGGTACAGCCTGATGTTGTATCGGCTGCAGGTAATAGAGGATCTATAATTATTTGAGAAGGTATTGTGGCAAAGGTTCTATCTGTTGTTCTGTAAGGAGAAACCTTTTGATGTGGTTCATATCTTCTATAGAGAATTTTCCTTGTTCCAGCCGGAGTAAATTCCGGATCGTCACAGGTGAAATATGTAATATAGCCCTGCCAGAGCACATCTCCTGTATTGGGATCCCTCTGAACCTCTCCATTATAAACAGGTGTTTCAAAACAGACAGCCTTCTCTGGTGATGTCATAACCTGAACAGACATATTATCGGAATATTCCAGTTCACTTATTATTTTCTTCATGACTACCTGGGCAGTACTCTGAACATCTGCTTTTACTGATCCTATTTTCCACATCTTCATACCTACATCCAGAACAGAATAAAAGGCTACGAGAAAGAGGGAAAAAATCGCTATAACTATTCCCATTTCTATGAGAGTTACACCTGAGATGTTCTTTTTTATTAACATTCATCTCACCTCAATAGATAACATTCATTTCTTCTTACTTTGAAATTTTTTCTAACTTTGCATATACCATCTAACTGGTCATGGGTGTAGAAAATATTTACCTGGTCAGACAGTGTTTCCATAATAACTTCATTACCGGCCCCGGCTGATAACATTGTTCCGTAATAATTATATTTCTTCAGGTGACTGTAGTCATCCAGAAAAGAGATACCAATATTAGATTTAGAGTAAAGTATGCCTCTGTAAGTCAATTCATCAACAGCATTTTGAGGACAGTAATCAACCCATAATTCAGACTGGGCGTATACACCAAGTTCCAAATCATAACTATGGGTAATACAGACTTCCCCTCCTGAAAATATATTTCCTTTCCCTGCCAGTGGCATACGGATAAATAAACCTTTCTGAGCGTAAATATTATGACCGTTTAAATCGAGTTTGAATTTCGGACTGTAATTGGCAGAGAGATGAAACGTATATCCATAAGAATGCTCTTTTTGATCCCAGTAGTAGGTCATAGAACCTGGCTGACATATACTTATTTCATATGGTATGTAAAGATCACTGTTAAGTGTGAGAGTAATCAATACACAGCCGTCAGGCTCTATAGTTTTACTCACTGTCATAGCCAGTTCATTTTCAATAGCTGTCATTTCAGGAGTGCCGTATATGGCAAAATCTATGGGATTATAAGAATTATAAAGGTTTCTTGCAGGACTTGAAGGTAACTGTGGAGGATTTGGTTTTGTAGTTCCAGGCGGATTATAGTAGAAATCAACCATTTTATCTGCATAATCCCACATACTGGAAGGTTCTGTAAAGGTTGCTACTCCCAGTGTGTAAGGATAGGTATGGACTGCCGGGTCATCAATGCCTGTGGACAGATCAGACGAATGTGGTAGACAGTAAACATTCTGAGCATATTCAAAATATCCGAAAAGATAGTATTTAAAGGGTGACGGAAGGGTATGGCATGATGCCTTATTGTCATCTATTATCTCCAGAATATCAATATCAGGATAGCACATCTCTGCATTGGATGGTTTTGTTTTAATCTGAGAGGAATTTACAGCACCTGAGACATCTACATTACCTGAAGAAGAAAGATAGCCGTCATTTAGATTTAATTTACCTGAGCCGTCTCCGTCAAAAGTCAGGTCTTCATTTCCATGCATTACACCTGGATCATCTGGTTTAATGCCTTTAATATTCGTTTCCGAAGGATTTCCACTATTATAAGTAACAAGATTAATATTTCCAGCGGACGATGCAGGTAATTCAAATTCTTCTTCTCTTTTAAAAACAGCACGATAGGTTTTACTTATCCTGCCATAGGTACCGCGGCATATTATTTCAGCTGAAAAGGGAGGTGTTGAGCCTGATGTTGTATCGCCTGTTAAATTATTTTTTGAAAAGGGAGTTTCCAGAGGATCAAAGATTATGGTAAATTCCTGTCCGTCAGGGAGTTTCTCTGTAATATTACCTATTACCCCTTTACCCCAGTTGGGATCATTATTAAGCTGATAAAAGGCATATTCCACTCCAGACTGTGCAGATTCAAGGGCTTTTGCCCTTCTGTCAGCCATACCTGTCATATTAAGCCTTTCAGATGTTATTATAAGCATTGCTACCATAAGAGTTGTAAGTATCATTATGAGAATAAGGACAAAGAGCAGCATCATGCCTGTTTCTGAATATTTCCAATTTTTTTCTCTCATAAAAAATTACCTCCTAAAAAATCGGTTTTGTTATGAGTGTAGACATTTTCGTTATCATCATTCTGCCTGTTACAGGGTCTAACCAGTCAACCTTCACAGTGACCTGTTTTAAGTCTTTCATTGAAGTATGTGTGATAGTGCTTACATAATCTTCTATGTATATCTCAAAATCATATTTATCGTTTATTGATAAAACTTCAGTTCCCTTTATGGTGACAGGAACTATAGGAGAAGAAGATGGCCATACAATAACGGCTCCTGCTGGCTGAATATCATTGATGTCCCCTGTTATAGAGGAACTTATGTAAGCTTTTATATTATCATCAGCCATTGGATAAAGACTTAAAAGACTCTTTGTTTCGGAAAGCTTTTTCTGTGCTATAGTTATTCCAGTAGTTTGATGCTGGCTTTTTTTTATGGCCTGATTGCCTTTAACAAAAACTCCCAGAACTGAAACTATAATAAGACCCATTATCGCAAGGGCCATGACAGTTTCTATAAGGGTAAATCCTCTTATTTTGCCTGACATATGAAGGTTTAAAGAGTTTACTTTTTCAGTTTTTTATTATCTAATATAAACTCAATTTTATTATACATTGAATAAAAAAAAAGACAATAGGGTTGATGAATGAGAAGCTATCTTCCCGTCACGCGTGACGCGTAACGCGTAACGATTCTCATATAAATAAGTTACAAAATATTCTATAATAAAATTTTTTTTCCATCTTATGTAAAATCACCTGTCATTTTTAAACGCAATCGCTGACAGGTGATAACAGGTTGTATTTTCTTATATGATATGTTATATTCTACGGAAGGTGATTTTTATGATAGTAAAATTTATTAAATTTTTTATGGTAGGCCTGTTAAATACCTTTGTAGATCTGGGGATATTAAATATTTTGATTTTCACAACAGGTCTTGGTCATAAGGGTGGGGCAGTATACAGCCTGTTTAAAGCTATTTCTTTTTCTGCAGCTGTTATTAACAGTTATTATTTTAACAAACTATGGGTTTTTAAAGGACAGGGACAGAAAAAAGAAGTGGCACAATTCTCCACTTTTTTGATAATAAGTATTATAGGAGGCTTCATCAATGTTTCCAGTGCCACAACTGTAGTTACCTCTGTGCCTGTAATCCTTGTGGCCCCCCATCTCTGGCCTACTGTTGGCGCTCTGTGCGGTTCCCTTACAGCTTTTACGTGGAATTTTTTGGGTTATAATTACTTTGTTTTCAGAGGGAAAAAGATTGTGGTGAAGGGTGAAGGGTGAGAAGTGAGAAGTGAGAAGTGAGTGGAGAAATCACTCATCACGCGTCACGCATCACGCACAATGGCGTTAAGTTAAGAAACATATAGCAAATTGGCTGCCTGGCGCTCTGGAGAAAAAATATCACGGCGGCACAAGTGTATTTAATTGATATACAGTGTAAAGTAGCATGATTTAAGCTCTAACAGATATAAATGTTACAGTTTAGATTTAGTTTAGATTTTTTCGGAGGAGCGCCAGGCAGCCAATTTAGATGGTTATAATGTTAACTTAATGACATTGCGCATCACGCATCACGCATCACGTCCTGCAATATAACCGGAACTCCAGGCCCACTGGAGATTAAATCCTCCGCTCTCTCCGTCTACGTCCAGTATTTCTCCTGCAAAATAGAGGCCCGGCACAATCTTTGATTCTAAAGTCTTTTCATCTACTTCTTTCGTATTGACTCCTCCTGCTGTCACCTGGGAGTTATTAAAACCATTTGTGTCTGTAACGGAAAATTCCCAGCAATTCAGTAATCTACAGAGATTTTTCTTTTCCTTCCAGGTTAAATCACTGCATAATGTGTTATTATTTATTCCCACTTCTTTTAATATTACCGGTATGATTTTTTTGTTTATTACTCCTACAAAACAGTCATGAACATTCCTGTAACTGAAAACTGCCATGTGAGTTTCTAAAAATTCTTCCACTTCTCTTTCTTTCATGTTATGTAACATATTTACTGTAAGTGTTACTTTTTGCCTTTTTGAAATACCATAAGAGGCAATTCTGCTCAATTGAAGTAAAGGAGGACCTGAAATACCGTAATCGGTAAATAATATTTCTCCTTCTTCCTTTCTTTTACTTTCCTTATTGACGAATATTTCTGCTTCCCCGTTAAATTTAACGCCTGCCAGGGCTTTCAGATATTTACAGTCAAGTTTTAGCTGTACAAGAGAGGGAAGAGGTTTTACTACAGTATGGCCAAAACTCATGGCAATAGAAAGACCTGAGCCGTCTGAACCGGTAGAAGGAACAGATTTCCCTCCTGCTGCCAGGATGAGTTTTTTACATTCATATATTTTATTATCAACTGTTTTCAATGTGAAAGTACCTTTATTTTTTTTAATTTCTTTTATTTTTGAATTACAGTAAAGAGGAATGTTTCTTTCTTCCAGGGCAAATCTTAATATATCCAGGACAGAAGAAGCCTGAAGTGACATGGGAAACATTTTACCTTCTTCCAGAGTTACAAGTGGTAAGCCCATAGTGTTAAAAAAATTAACTGTATCGTTCAATGTAAAAGCCTTTAAAATTTTCTCCGGGAAGTCAGGATTTTCACTGTAATATCTTTTTTTATCTATAAATTTATTTGTTATATTACATCTTCCATTACCTGTATTTAGAAGTTTTTTCCCGATCCTGTCATTACCTTCCACTATAGCTGCATCTATACCGTAATTTCCTGCAGTAATGGCAGACATTATACCTGAAGGGCCTCCGCCCAGAATTATCAATCTGTGTTTCAAAATAAACCTCTTATTATACTCTGTATTTTTCGACCAGCTGCTTCAGTCTTTGCCCGAGTTTCTCCAGATTTTTCGAAGCATCTTCTAACTGTTTGGAACCCTGTAAATTCTGCAGGCTTGCATCTTTTATATTTCTCATGGCCATTGTTACCTGTTCTATACCGATTATCTGCTGCTGGCTGGATGTTTCAATCTGTACTGTTCCCCGGGAAGCTTCACTTACTGTATGGGCAAGAGTAATAATGGCTTCTCCTGCCTTTATGGATTGTTTTACTCCCATATCTACAGCTTTGCTTCCCTGTTCTGTTGACATTACTGCAGCAGTTGTTGATTTCTGTATATCATTTAAAATATGTCTTATCTGGACTGTTGCCTGTTTTGACTGTTCTGCAAGACTTCTTATCTCCTGTGCCACAACGGAAAATCCTTTTCCATGTTCTCCAGCTTTTACCGATTCAATAGCTGCATTGACGGCAAGTATATTGGTCTGTTCTGCCAGATCATTTACTGATACAATGATTTCTCCAATATTCTGGGTCTGTTCACTGAGTTTTACTATATTTTCTCCTATGGATTCCATCTGTTCTTCTATATTTTTAATATGTTCAATTGTTTCGTCTGTTGCTTTTTTACCAATGTCTGATATACTTACCGCTTTCTGTGAATCAGAGGATAAATATTTTGCCTTTTCCCAGGATAGTTCCGTTGCCTGTCTTACTTCTTCAATGGTTGTAGTCGTTTCACTCACAGATGTAGCTGTTTCTGCCGCACTGGTAGCCAGTTCTGTTATTGTTACAGATATGTCGCTTACAGATGATGAAAGAACATTAATTGCCTCTAAAATCTCTCTGATTTGATCACGGAAAGCTTCAACCATTCTGGAAGCTTCCTGAATGATCTTATTATAGTCTCCCTTATGTACTGTAATATCTACAGCAATATTCAGATTACCTTCACCTACAGAGCCGCTCAATATAACGGCATCTTTTATAAGGGAGTTAATAGCATCAATACAGATGTTCAGGTTGTTCTTTATAGTATTGAAATCACCGTTATAGCTATCGGTAATCTTTGATGGTATATTGCCTTTACTGATACAATCAACATATTCTGCTGCCACATTCAGGGGGCCTATGACTGCATCAAGGGTTTTATTGACACCTTCCACAATTTTTCTGTAATCTCCCTGGTGTTTTGCTGCATCTGCTCTCGTAGCAAGTTTTCCTTCCACTGCTGCCAATACAAGCATATTTGCATCAACTATAAGGCCATTTATATTATCAATACAGTTATTCAGATTGTTCTTTATAGTATTGAAATCACCGTTATAGCTATCGGTAATCTTTGATGGTATATTGCCTTTACTGATAAAATCAACATATTCTGCAGCCACATTCAGGGGGCCTATGACTGCATCAAGGGTTTTATTAATACCACTGACTATATTCCTGAATTCGAAATTTATATTTTCCTCATTACCTCTCGTATCGAGTTTACCTGCTACCGCTGCTTCAGAAAGACGGTTTGCTTCATAAAGCAGGGAATTGATAATTCCGGAGATGTTTGAAGAAAGGTATATGCCGGAACCAATAGCTATTATAAAACCTGCAATTAAAGCTATTAACATAATATTTATGGCATTATTGGCCAATGTAGTATTATTATCACATGTTTTTCTGGCACCGGCTACTATCAGGCCTTCAAGGTTATCAATATCATCTACTATAACCATAGCAGATTTATAGGCATTATTACTGTATAAAACTGTATAAGCTTCATTTTTTTTATTCTGTCTTGCATAATTCATAATTGTATTCAAATGTTCATCGTAAACATTTCTATCTGATTTAATTTTTTCTATAACTTTTTTTATGTCACCTGGTAAATTTTTTTTCCCCAGTTCTGACATATGGGTATCTATATCTTTATCCAGTTTCTCTATTTTTTTACCATATTCTTCTATTTTTTCAGGATTGCCGGCATTAATCATATCCCTGAGATTAACACGGAGTCTCTGGAATGAAGTGGAAATTTGCAGTACATTATGTAAACCATCTGTATAGTTTTCATAGAGATTTGTATCTGCATCATCAAGGGTTTTCAGTTTAAAGGCACCGACAATACCGATAAATGCAGCAATTAAAGAGACTATTACAAAACCTGTAATAATTTTTGTTCCTATTTTTATATTATTCATTCATTATCACTTCTTTCTTTAATAAATTTTCAAAAATTCCTGTTTCATATCAATTACACTGTTAAATCTTTTTTCCCTGTCTTTCTCAAGAGATTTTTCTATGATTTTTTCTATTTCATGAGATAGAGAAGGTTTAAATTTTCTTACAGGTTCAAATTCAAAGGGCACTCCTTCCGAAGGGTCCTGTCCTGTTAGAAGCTGGTGAAGTGTCACTCCGAGAGAGAAAATATCACTTCTGACATCTACATAGCCTTCATATAGTTCAGGTGCAATGTAGCCGGGCGTTCCTGTAAGGATAACACTGCCTTCCGGCTCAAATATTGTGGCAATACCGAAATCTATCATTGTAATTTTACCGTCACTATCCCTTTTAATAAAGTTATTTGGATTTATATCCCTGTGAATAACAGGAGGAATATATGAGTGGAGACATTCCAGTATATCACATATCTGAATTCCATAGGAGAGAATATCTTTTTCAGGAAATCCTTCCCGGTAATAATTATAGAGCAAATCGGAAAGATTTTCTCCTTCTATATATTCCATAACAAGATAATATTTGTCATCTTCAATAAAAAAATCCATTATTTCAGGTATGCCCGGATGGTTAAGACTTAAAAGCATAAAGGCTTCTGCTTCGAACATGGAAGCAGAAACTCTTTTCTCTTCGGGAGATGGAAAATAATCATACATTTCCTTTATTATACAGAGACGTCCATCATGTTCTTCTCCGAGATAAAGAGTAGCCATACCACCTTTACGAAGGGCATCTATAATCCTGAATTTCCCTTCATGGAGGTATATTATTTCCTCATCTTCTTCAGAAAGCTGTTCAAGTAAATAACATGTTCCGTATTTTTTAAAACATTCTGCCAGGTCAGGTTTGTCTCTACCGCATTTAGGGCATTTCATAAGTGATTTTCTACCTTTTTTCTTTATCGTGACGCGTAACGCGTTACGCGCAATGTCATTAAGTTAACGTTATAACCCTCTAAATTGGCTGACTGGCGCTCCTCCGAAAAAATCTAAACTGTAACATTTATATCTGTTAGAGCTTACATCATGCTACTTTACACTGTATATCAATTAAATACACTTGTGCTGCCGTGATATTTTTTCTCCAGAGCACCAGGCAGCCAATTTGCTATATGTTTCTTATCTTAATTCCATTGCGCGTTACGCGTCACGGGAGGAATTATGGTTATAATTATACTCAAAAATTTCATTTCTGTATATGAGTGGATATCGAATTATTTCAGTGGTATAATAATTGGGTGAAGGGTGAAGAGTGAGAAGTGAAGAGTGAAGGGTGAAGAGTGAAAAGTGAAAAAGTGAAGAGTGAAGAGTGAAGAGTGAAGAGTGAATACCGGTTATGCATCACGCGTCACGCGTCACTCGTCACGATAAAATTATGAAAATAAATATCCATGAAATTTCAAAAAAATATTACCCTTTTGTGCTGGAACTTGCCTCGAAAACAGTTGAGATGCAGGTTTCACCTGTAAGACACCATGTTAACCTCACTTCTGTGAGGGAAAAATATATTTCTGAAATGAAGCAGGTTTTAAATCTTATAAAACTTATTCCTGATTATAAATTTTTGATTGCTTCAGACAACCATGACGAACCTCTTGGGTATCTCCTTCTGGATACGGCAAATAATGAACTTGTTACAGCTATCCCTCAGGCATGGATTTTTGATCTCTCTGTAACAGAAGCTTACAGGGAAAGTTCTGCAGCTTCAGAACTGCTGAAGAAAGCCGAAGAGATTTCGAGAGAGAAAGGGTTAAGGCATATTGCTTTAAGATTACCTTTTTCAGATGAAAAAAGAATAAATTTCTTTATTTCATCAGGCTATGAAATAGAAAGAAAGAGGTTTTATAAAAAACTCAAAGAAGGTGAAGATAGAAAGGTTTTGAATGAACCAGAGAAATACGGATTTATCATAAGACCTTCAAAGGCAGAAGATCTTCCTTTTATGGTAAGATTGATAAAAGAAAATCTTGAACATCTAATATCACCTTTGAGAAATTATTCTCATGAAGAAATAGAACACTGCAGGGACCATTTCTGCGATGACCTTGAAAACACCTTGAAAACATCTCATATAGTAAGCTTTGTTGCAGAAGAAGAGAAAAACCTTCTGGGATTTTTTCTTGTGGCATATAATGAAGATCATCTTACAGGACAGGGAGAGGCTTATGTGAATAATATAATAGTCGAGAAAACTGTCATGGGGAAAAGGGTAAGTAACAGACTCGGTAAAAAAATAGAAGAATATGCTGCTTCTAAGGGGATTTCTATAATGAGTGCCGATATTGTTCTGTCAAACAGAAGATCTATTATGTTTACTACAAGATATTTCAGATATGACCCGGAACAAGTGGGGCTTCTTAAATCTCTTCAGACCTGACAGAATTGACTGTCACGTAAAAAAATCAGTTTAAGGAGGGATTTTGTGCCGAATATATGGTAATTCCGGGGAAAAACAACTGAACAGCTATTGAAAATTTGTTTTTTTACTGTTACAATTAAAATCTGATTGTTTAATTTTTAAGAAAATTTATTAAGAGGTGATTTTATGAAAAAGTTTTATTACAGAACGATGTTATCTTTTCTCCTGATTTTCATATTATCTTTTGTATGTGAAAGTAGTAGAGCAGATGCCAGAAAATCCTTTCAGAACAAAAGACAGGTGAGCGCACCTGTAATGATTGAAGAAATTGAAGAGGCCTTTACACTTATATTTGAGAATTATCAACCTGATAATCCTGCTAAAGATCCTTTTTATATTTCTCTGGAAAATGCAAAAGCTAATATTTCTTCATTGAAAGATGCTATGAAAAACAATGATAAAAATACAGGTAAACTTATTGGAGATATAACTACTTCTATTGCAGATGTAAGAGTAAGCTATCGTTATGAAAAAATAGATAATAAGAATGTAGAAATAGGGATTACAACTTTTGCAAACTGCTGGGATGCATTCAGCCAGCATTATATTGAAAGTCTTCCGCAAAAAAATAGCAAATTTACTCAGGAAGATGAGAAACAGATGGAAGAACTGAAAACAAAAAGCATGGAACTTGATAAAAAATTCTCTGACCTTGAGCAAAAAATGAGTAGTTCTAAGGAACTTATCAATGAAATAAAGGAAATGAAGGAAGAAAACAGCCGTATTCTGGAAGCTCAAAATAATAGTGCAGGTCTTATGACTGCTCTTACTGTATTTCAGTCTCTTATGGGATGGTGGAATGGATTTTACAGAACCACAACCTTTTATTACCCTTCTTATGTTCCCTATTTTGTAGATTGCAATGACTACTGGTACTGTTATAATAGTGTTGTTCTGCCTGCTTATAATGACTATTTTATAGGTATAAGCCCTGCTGGATACTGGAATACTTACTGGGAATGTGACAGACCTATTTTTATTGAAGATGATAAATATTATGTTATAGATAGTAGAGACCAGATTATTTTGGATAACCGTGGGCCTGTATATACTGATGTAGTAAAAGATTCAGGAACCTTTTATGTTGAAGACAATACTTTTTATGAGGAAACCACTACTTATACTGAAGAAACTATTTATACTGAAGAATAGGTGATTTTAGTGAGTAGTGTGAATAGTGAATAGTGAATAGACAGGATTGTTCCCACTCACTACTCACCACTCACTACTCACTTTCCTAAGGTCTTTTTTAATACTTCCTGCAGTTCTTCTATCTGATAGGGTTTCTCCAGAAACCCTGCAAGGCCGCCTGTCTCTTTTTTTACTGATTCCTCTTCGTTATATCCGCTTGAGAGAATAACCTTTACACCAGGGTTAATATGGATTATTTTTTTAAAAGCCGTCATTCCATCCATCTTTGGCATAGACATGTCCATAATTATGCAGTCAATGTTACCTGAATGTTCACGGAAAACCTCAATTGCTTTCTCTCCGTCTGATGCTGTGATAACCTGAAAGCCAAGTCTTTGTAATATTATTTTAGATGTATCAACTATTATATCTTCATCATCTACCAGAAGGATGGTTCCATGCATTGATTTAAGAGATACTGTGGCCTGGTATTCATCATTACTATCTGTCTCTTTCGTGTAATATTGAGATGCAGGAAAGAGTACTTTTATAGAAGTCCCTCTGTCTTTAATACTGTCTACTATAATGGCTCCCCTGTGACTTTTTACAATTCCCATTACTGCCGACATACCGAGACCTCTCCCTGTGAATTTTGTCGTAAAGAAGGGATCGAACAGTTTGTCCTGTGTTTCTTTATCCATACCACAGCCTGTATCTCTTATATCTATATAGACAAACCTGCCTGCCTGTGGTATTTCATCCAATCTGCTCTTAACAAGATATGATTGCCTGCAGTTTTCCAGGCCTGTGGCCAGTGTAATTACTCCCTCTCTGTCACCAATGGCTTCTGATGCATTTGTTATAAGATTCATTATTATCTGCTGAATCTGACCGGGATCTCCTTCCATTGCAGGCAGATTTTTAGACACTTCCAGTTTCAGTATGGCAGATTTAGCAAGAGAAGCTTTGAATAGATGGTAGTTCTCTTCTACCAGTTCACTGATATTTATATCAGTAATAACAAACCTGCCTTTACCTGAATAGGCAAGCATCTGTCTGGTCAGATCTGCTGCTCTTCTGGATGCCTGAAGGGCTCCGTCTATATATGTAACTGCAGGAGAAAAAGGTGAAATATCCATTCTGGCAAGTTCCAGATTTCCAAGGAGGGCCATGAGAAGATTGTTGAAATCATGGGCAATACCTCCTGCCATTATGCCAAGGCTTTCCAGTTTCTGGGCATGAAGAAGCTTTTTCTCCATTTCCAGCCTTTCTTCTTCTGCCTTACGGGCCTCTGTTACGTCAGGAAAGATGCATATACCTGCTATAATATCACCGAAATCGTTGAAAATAGGTGCGGAATTTACCATGATATAACGGGTACTGCCATCTGGCCTTTTTATGAGCATAAGTTCATCTTTCACGAATTCTCCGTTAAGGATACTCCTTACAAGGGGAAATTCCAAAATTTCGTATTTTCTCCCGTCCAGATAGAGTAAATTCCATAGAATTCCATCAGATTTACTGACTGATATGTCCATCTGTTCCTCATAGGAAACACCTGTAATATTACCTGCTGCATTATTTATCATATGAATCTGCACATCAGGTGCATCTGCTATCATTATGCCGACAGGTGATTGTTCAAGAGCTGCCTCAAATAATGCCCTTGTTTTCATGAGTTCTTCTTCTGCCATCTTTCTCTCTGTAATATCCACACAGGCTCCTGACATTTTTATCGCTTTCCCCTTACTGTCTCTCTGAGATGAACCTGTTACATGCCACCATAAGTAAGTTCCATCTTTTTTCCTGACCCGGTAATCTATCTTGTACCTGGTATTTTCTTTAAGGTGATTATTCAGACTTATCATGACTCTCTCTCTGTCATCACGATGAATTATATTTTCCCATAATGAAATATTTCCTGAGAGATTTTTTAGATTGTAACCAAGCATAGAGTCTATAGCACCTGTCCATTCTATTATTCCTGTTTCTATATGCCATACCCAGAGACCAACCTTTCCTGCCATAGATGCTGTTTCCAGTCTGGATTTTTCAATCTTCAGAGCTTCCTCCATCTCTTTTCTTTCCGTAATATCCCTGGCTGCAGCATAAATGAGATTTCCCGCAGGATAGGATTTCCAGTCAATCCATCTGTATGTTCCGTCTTTTGCCCTGTAGCGGTTCACGAAGTTCAGAATATTCTTCTTTTCTGAGAGATCTGTTATTGCTTTTATTGTGTCTGCCATATCATCAGGATGAACGAAATCAAGGAACTTTTGTCCTTCCAGCTCTTTGATTGAATAGCCGAGAGTTTTTTCCCATTCATGGTTAAGGCGATGGAAATAACCGTCAGTATCTGCTATACAGAGGAGATCGAGGGCACAGCTGAAAAATCTTTCCAGTTCCTCTGTTTTCTTTCTCAGTTCTTCTTCCATCCTTTTCCGTGACGTAATATCTCTTGTTATACCAATTATATCTGTTATCTGTCCATGATTGTCTCTTGAAAATGTAACAACAATCTCTGTATTTACTATTGACCCGTCTTTACACCTCTGGTCCAGTTCATAAGTCATTAACCTTGAAGGAGAGTTACTTGAAAGAAAGTCATCAATCATTCCCGGAAGATTGGATGAAACGAATCGGAAGGATTCTTCTGTGAATACTTCTTTTAGAGACTGTTTCATTACTTCTTCATGTGTGAAACCACGCAATCTGAACACAGAAGGGCTTACATATTTGAATCTGTCTTTTTTAAAATCCAGAATCCATATGACATCACCGGCATTTTCCGATATGAATCTGTTCCTTTCTTCACTCTCTCTGAGAACATCTTCTGCCAGCCGCCTTTCTGTAATATCTTCTACAAATCCTTCCAGATACTGGAAGTTACCTCTTTCATCCCATACTGCCCATACATGGAGGTTACCTGTAAAAGTACTTCCGTCTTTCTTTTTATATATATTTTCTACCCTGACAGGTTCTTTACTTTCTATGATCATTTTAACAATATTGTGGCGTTTTGAAGGTTCTGCATATATATCTTCTGCAACATTTTTAACCATGCCCATCAGTTCTTCAGGTGAGTTATAGCCAAACATACTGGCACAGGCAGGGTTAATATTGATGATTTTTCCTTCAGGCGTGGACTGGAAAATACCAAGAACAGCATCTTCAAATAATCTTCTGTATTTTTTTTCACTTTCCTTAAGGGATTCTTCAGCCATGTTTCTTTCTCTGTTTGAAATGGCAAAAGCCATCTGATCTGATAACTGGCATGCAAAGCTTATTTCATCCTGTCCCCACCTGTGGCTTCTGTTTACATGTTCAAAACATATTACTCCCAGGTTTTTACCTGAATATTTTATAACAGAATCAAGCATGGAAGTAATATGGAGAGGTTTTAAATAATCTTCCACATATCCTCTGGTTCTTGGATCTGTGAGAGGATCGTCTGAAGCAATATATTTAGATGATTTCAGATAGGAAAATTCCGAAGAAAATTCATGTTCTGAAAGTATATAACCTGATGAATGGCGCCGGGGACTTACTTCATAGAGGTCAATACACTGCAGTGTTGTTTCCTCTTCATTAAAAAGCCATACACCTGCCCTTTCAACTCCTGTAGCATGTGAAGCAGTTTCAGTTATATGAACTGAAAGTTTTTCAACTTCTCCTTTATCTATAAATGGTAAGGAGGAAATTTCAGAAATAATCTGCTGCTGTTTCTCAATTTTTATTAATAATTCTCTGAGCATTTCTTCTGCATTTTTTTCATTTTTCATAGAACAATTTCCTTATATCACGTTGTGAACAGTCAGTTTTATAACTTCCCATAATTTAATGGTATAGGAATTTTCATTTTTTAAGGGTTAAGGGTTATGGGTTTCGGGTGTTGGGTGTTGGGTTAAAAAGATTAACAACCCAAAACCCAAAACCTAAAACCCAACACTCATAATTTATTACGCGTCACGGAAGGATACTTTATTGATTTATAATTTGTAATAAAAATTATATATTTTTTAAATAGACTTTTTATAATATTGTACCATATATTTAAAAATCCTTCAGGTGAAAAAGGTTTTTTTGATCTATAACAGAAAGATAATATTATGATAGAAGTAAAAAACTTAACAAAAACTTTTCTTAATTATAAAAGACGGGAAGGGCTGTACGGAGCATACCTGGATCTTTTTAACAGGGAATATAAGGAAGTTCCTGCAGTGTCAGGAGTTACCTTTAATATTTCAGACGGAGAATTTGTAGGTTATATTGGAGCAAACGGTGCAGGAAAAAGCACTACTATTAAAATGCTTACAGGTATTTTAATTCCCACATCGGGAATGGTGAAGGTTTCAGGTTATATACCCTCCAGAGACAGGACTGATTATACAAAAAATATAGGTGTTGTTTTCGGCCAGCGTACACAGCTATGGTGGGATATTGCAGTTATTGAATCCTTCAGGCTTTTAAGAAAGGTTTATGAAGTAGAACAGAAGATTTTTAATGAAAGGCTTGAGAAATTTAAAGAAATACTTGATTTAAAGGATTTTATTAATTTACCTCTGAGAAAATTATCCCTGGGACAGAGAATGCGCTGTGATCTTGTGGCATCACTTTTACATAACCCGAAGATATTGTTTCTTGATGAGCCTACGATAGGACTTGATGTGGAAGGAAGGGTTAAAATCAGAGAGTTTCTTTCCCATATAAATAAAACAGAAGAGACCACAATTATCCTTACGACTCATAACCTGGATGAAATAGAAAAACTCTGTAAGCGTGTAATGATTATTGATAAAGGAAAACTTCTATATGACGGTTTTCTTTCAGATTTAAAGGAATCCTTCTCCTGCGGCAAAAGGGTTATCTTTTCCTTTGATGAAGAGAAGTCTTCTCATGATCTGTCAGGTTTCGGTTTCAATGGTACTGTTAACTGGAAAAAACTGGAACCTCTCCGTTATGAAGCATCGTTCGACAGAAAAACCATGTCTGCCACAGAGATAATATCAAAGGTAATGAATAATACTCATGTAAGTGATATAGCTATTGAAGAAATAGCTATTGAAGATGTAGTGAGAAAAATTTATCGGGAAGGAAAAGTGGAAATCAGTGAAAAGTGAACAGTGAGCAGTGAGCAGTGACCAGTGAACAGTGAACAGTGAACAGTGAACAGTGAACAGTGAACAGTGAACAGTGAACAGTGAACAGTGAACAGTGAACAGTGAACAGTGAACAGTGAGTGAGCCACCTGTCACGCGTTACGCGTTACGCGTCACGATTTAAGTGAGTAGTGAAACTACCCCTTTACGCATCACCCATCACCCATCACGCATCACGCATCACGCGTCACGCGTCACGCGTCACGCGTCACGATTTTAATTATGATAAACACACACTTTAAAACAGATGTCTATATAGAATATTTGAGAATATCCTTTCTTTCTCTCCTTGCCTACAGAGCCAATTATTTTCTCGGTGTTATAAACTATGTAATACATGTAGGAGTCTATTATTTTATTTATAAAGCCCTTTATTCTTCCGGCGGGAATATTAATAATTATACCATGTCAGATATGGTTACCTATGTGGCTATAGGATGGATCTCAAAGAGTCTTTATTTGAATTATATGGATCATGATATTGCAGGTGATGTAAGAAACGGAGCGATTGCTGTAGATCTTATAAAACCTGTAGATTATCAGTTCCTGAATTATGCGAGAGGTCTGGGCCAGAGTCTTTTCCGCCTTTTATTTTTCACTCCGCCCATTATTATTGCCACTTTTCTTTTATATCCAGTTCATGGCCCTTCTTCTTTATTTAATTTATTTCTCTTCTGCATAAGCACTGTTTTGAGTATATTTCTCTATGTGGGACTTAATTTTTTCATAGGTCTTATTGCTGTTTACACTATTTCCATAGAAGGTATTCTTTATCCGAAGAATATGATAATAGAGCTTTTCTCAGGCCTTCTTGTTCCAATAGACTGGTTTCCTCAGTCTTTTCAGTATATCAGTTCTTTTTTACCTTTTAAATATATTGCCTTTGTTCCTATCAGTCTTTATCTCGGCAGGGTAGACATGTCTCTTGCCATCAGAGCCTTATTGATACAGTTAATATGGGTAATTCTGCTTTTTACTGCAGGAAGAATTTTATGGTTTATGTGCAGAAAGAAGATTACCATTCACGGAGGTTAGTATGAAATATTTTATAAGACATATAGAATTATTTATCTTATATCTGGTTCAATTTCTGAAAGTCCGTATGTCTTTTAAAGGAGATTTTCTTGTCGGCACCTTTGTAAGTATATGTTATCACAGTATAACTATTTACACCATAAGCGTAATGTTCAGTAAAACCCCAACATTGAATGAATGGAAAAAGGAGGAAATATTTTTTATATATGCCCTCTGCGCCATACCTTTTGATATATTCGGCATGTTATTTACCAATCTATTCAGACTGGGAAGCACCTATATAATAGAAGGTGAACTGGACAGGCTGCTTTTGAGGCCCATAAATCCGCTGCTCCAGATTTTTATGGAAAGGATTAATCTGGAAAAGTTTTTCGGTGTAATTATAGGTTTTATCATACTTTTTTATGCTTCAGGCAAACTTGGTATTTCATGGACTTTTATCAATATAATTTATCTTATAATCTCTTTACTGTGCGGTATTACTATTTATACAGGGGTTTTTACCTCTATAGGAAGTCTATCCTTCTGGATGCCTGATAGAACAGGCATAGTTCCAACTGCATGGAATTTAGTGGCTTTCGGCCGTTATCCTGTAGACATATATAATGGTTTTTTAAGATTTATAATTTCTTTTGTAATACCATTTGCTTTTGTCGGTTTTTTCCCTGGATCACAGATAATGGGCCATTATGAATTCAGAAATTTTGCACTTCTTACTCCTCTTGTGGCATGTATTTCTGCTGTTATAGGTTATACTGTGTGGTCTATGGGGCTGAAGAAATATGAGAGTGCAGGGAATTAGTGAAAAGTGAAAAGTGAGAAGTGAGAAGTGAGAGGTTAATTTACCAGTCACGCGTTACGCGTTACGCGTTACGCATTACGGTTCCAGCGAATCATCAATCTTATGTAGAATCTCTTTAAATTCCTGCCACTGATCCAGGCTGATGTTGATACCTTTTTTAGTAGGTTTCCATACTTCACTGTCTTCTTCTTCACCGAGGAAATAGGTTCTTATGTCAATTCTCTTTTTTCCTTTGAATTCACCTATGGAAAGAACTACTTTTTCTGCTTTATTTTTCTTTATTTCTCCTATTATTGTGTCTTCCATATTATCACCTCAAAATAAATAAAGCGGAAGACGAGACTTGAACTCGCGACCATCTGCTTGGCAAGCAGATGCTCTACCACTGAGCTACTTCCGCTTAGTATACACAGATTATACTCATAAATGATATCTGTGTCAAGTATTTTTAATAAGGATTCTCTTATAGTTTTTACAGATGAACAATTCTCCTGTCACTCGTTATGCGTCACGATTTTAATAAACCCTAAAGATTTATGCAGTAAAGCTTGCATTTTATAATATATTCTATTATTATATAAACAGGGAAGCAGGTTATAGAATTTATGATATATCTGAAAAATACTTATTATAATGTAGGAAATATCCATTTCTGGGAAAAAAAAGAAATAGAACTGGAATTTAAAAACCCGAAAAAAAGTGATGTGAAACTGGAAATAATAATAATCTCAGAGTGGCTTGAACTTCTTTCTGAAAGAGAGATTCTCTTTACCTCTGAAGAAAGTAAAAAAATCAAATTCCTGGTAAATGGTCTGAGTGTTTCTTCCGGCAACCACTGGTGTGAAGTTTTATTATGTGAACCTTTAAGGAAAGAGGTACTTGTCAGAGAGATAATTCTTGGCACTTTTCTTCCTGAAAAGGTGGCAGAAGAATCTGATGAAAATATGTTATCTTTAATAAAAATTTCTCCCGATTTAATAGATATTGGAAATATAATAAAAGGTAACAGAACTATCAGAAATTTTAATATAGAAAACAATGATAACCTTTCTGTAAAAGTTTTAATGACATGTTTTGATAAGTGGATAAAACTGACCGGAGGAAAAGACAGAGAAGGTAATGAATTCTATTTTAAAGATAATAAAGCAGAACTGGAACTACAGCCGGGAGAAATCTTCACTGTTGATTTAGAGATAGATTCACGATTTTGTATGGCAGATTTAAAACACATGGGAGAAGTATATATATCATGCCCTGATAGAGATATAGCTGACAGTTCTGTGAAAATTAAAATTCGTTCTTTCAATATAAAGCATTTTTTTATTGATTTTCATGAAGTAAATGTGGGAAAAGTTCTTCCGGGAGAGGATTTAACATGGGAATTACAGATAAAATATCCAGGAGAAAGACATGATATTATACTCGCAGGAGAAATGATTTCTCTTTCTGACTGGATTAAAATCGAAGAGAATGAGTTTCTTATAAAACATGGCGAAACTTCCACTGTGAAAATTCACTCTATTATTCCGGAAGATATGAGTAAAGGTAGAAAAGAATCCTTTGTACTGGTTAATTTTCATCCGGAAAAATGTTCTCCTTCTCTTCCTTCCATACCACAGCAGACAGGTAAAATAATTCTGGATATATGTTGAAAAAAATAATAAAAATACTTGTTTTTTTAATAATATTATTCCTTCTGGCTATTTGCTACAGCCTTATTGAACCTTACTGGCTGCAGATAAAAAAGATTGTTATTACAGATGATGATATTCCCGAAGCATTTCAGGATATAAAAATCGTATTTATAACAGATATTCATCATGGTACCTTCTATTCTATTGATAGAGTGAAAAAACTTGTAGATACTGTTAATAACTTGAAACCTCATATGATTTTTCTCGGCGGAGATTATGTTTACAGGGATAAAAAATATATAAAACCTGTTTTTGAAGAGCTTAAAAATTTATATGCTCCTGAAGGTAAATTCGGAGTCCTTGGAAATCATGACCACTGGCAGAGTAAAGAACTGACCTTACAGTCCATGAAAGATGGAGGAATAAAAGATCTTGATAACAGTTCCATGTGGATATACAGGAAAGAAGAGAAGATAAAAATAGGCGGTGTGGGGGATTTTATGACTGATACTCAGGATATAAATTCCACAGTGAAAGATGTTAGAGAAAAAGATTTTGTGATTCTATTATCCCACAGTCCTGATTATGTAGAAGAAATAAATAATTATAAGATTGATCTGATGTTAAGCGGTCATACCCATGGCGGACAGGTTACTTTTTTCGGTTTATGGACTCCTTTTATACCTTCTATTTACGGGGATAAATATAGAACAGGTATTATAAATACGAAATATACGAAACTTATTGTATCAAACGGCACAGGAACAGTTATAAAGCCTGTAAGATTCTGCGCGAGACCTCAGATACTGGTTATTTATTTGAGAAGTGAAAAGTAGGGGCGAACCTCGTGTTCGCCCGGTGAAAAGTGAAGCAGTACATAAAAGTGCTCTGTCAAGCATCTTTTAAAGGTTAAGGGTTATGGGTTTCGGGTGTTGGGTGTTGGGTTAAAAAGATTAACAACCCAAAACCCAAAACCTAAAACCCAACACCCATAATTTATCAGTAAAGTTTCTATTGACAGAGCAGGAGACTGTAAGAAAATAACCCTGGCAAATTGTTAGAACGGTTATCATCCTCGCGTTACGCGTCACGATATAGACTGTAAATATGATAGGGTTATTTCTCGACAACCAGGGTAATTCTTTCCTCTTACAGGATAGACAATTTTATCAATTATTGATATAATTATTTATCAATATTAAAAAAAAGCGGGGGAACTCTATGTTTTCACAATCACCTTTTGCCTGTCGATTCGAATGGGGTTTGAAAGGTGTCAGAGATGCTGCATTCAGAGGCGATATTATTATAATTGTAGATGTCCTTTCTTTTTCCTCGGCAGTTGTTACGGCAGCACATTACGGTGCAAAGATTTTTCCCTCTTTTGATTATGAATCTGCATATCTATTTGCAGAACAAACAGGCGGAACAGTAGCTTTAAAAAGAGATGAAGCATACGGTGGCCCTTCTCTTTCTCCCCTGTCTTATGGACCTTCTGATAAAGGCAGACATTATATTCTCCCTTCTCCCAATGGTTCTGCCTGTGCATCTTCTCTTTCAGGTAAAGGAAATACTCTCCTCTGCGGTTCCCTTATCAATGCAGAATCAGCTGCAGAAAAAGCCATGGAAATAAAAGATGAAAGAAGTATTACAGTAATCGCCTGTGGCGAACAGTGGACAGATGTAACTGCCAGTGAAAATAGTCTCAGGCCATGTCTTGAAGATTACCTTGGAGCAGGGGCTATTCTGTCTTTTCTTCATGGCAGTAAATCTCCTGAAGCATCTGTATGTAATTTTTCTTTTCTGAGTGTCAGAGAAAAACTTGAAGATTTAATATGGGACTGTGGAAGCGGAAGAGAGTTACGGAAAAAGGGTTATGAGGAAGACGTCACATATTGTTCCAGATTAAATCTATATAATACTGTTCCGGTTTTTGTAAAAGATCATTTTGAAAGCAGTGAACAGTGATAAGGAATGGAAATTTATTAATAGTCTCTTTTCTCGTGTCACGCGTTACGCGCAATGGCATTAAGATAAGAAACATATAGCAAATTGGCTGCCTGGTGCTCTGGAGAAAAAATATCACGGCGGCACAAGTGTATTTAATTGATTACAGTGTAAAGTAGCATGATGTAAGCTCTAACAGATATAAATGTTACAGTTTAGATTTTTTCGGAGGAGCGCCAGGCAGCCAATTTAGAGGGTTATAACGTTAATTTAATGACATTGCGTGTCACGCGTCACGATTTAATATATTTGAAACAGTTATTTAATTGTCATTCCTGACTGATAAGGAGGCCTGTGTATATGGTAAAAAAAGAAATATTTATCGTGGCAGGTATTTTTATTCTTATTTCTGTTATTATTTCAGGCTGCGGAGGCAGTAGCAGCAGTAATATAGTTCCTGTTGCTACTCCCACACCTTCATCAGGATCTGTCGTAATTTCTACTGATGGATATGGCTGTAATTCAGAAGGCATTTCTCAGGTTTATGCCGGCATGGTAACTGCCTGGGGTGATATACATTCCCATACAACCTATTCCAATGATGCCCTTGAAAAAGCAGGTTGTACTCTTACTCCTGAAGATGCCTGCACATTTGCAAGAGATGTAAGTCTTCTGGATTTTGCGGCCATTACGGATCATGCTGAAAATGGAGCTCCAGGGCAATATACTCAGGAAAAATGGAATAATATGATTGCTCAGGAAAAATCTATAACATCTTCCAGGCCTTTTGTGATTTTTCCTGGTTTTGAATATACGAAAAATACTGTCAGAACTGATGGCACAGGCCATAAAAATATAATCTGTTATGATTTTGACCATTTACCTCAAAGGGGATATGGTTCCGATGTGTATAGTTTACCGACAGATCTGTGGAATTATCTTAACAGTACTTCTGCATCAGGTTATTATATATCTATCCCCCATCATCCTGCAAAAGGTGCCGATTATGATAATCCTGTTATCCCTATGAATACTGACTGGAGTGAAGCCTATATAAGTGCTGATCTGCAGCCTCTTGTAGAAATTTATTCCCGTCATGGAAGCTCAGAATCTGCTCTCTGTAACGATGAAAGAGTAAATGATTTTAAAGAAAATTGTTCTGTAGAAGCTGCTCTTTCAAGCTGGCTGAGCACTCATAATCCCGGTTATAAACTCGGTATTATCGGTGGAACTGATACTCACTATGGAAAGCCAGGAGATGTTCAGGAAATAAGCAGTAATGTTGATGCAAGACTCGGCTACTTTACAGGAGGACTTGCATCAGTATGGGTTAATTCTGTTGACAGACAGTCTATATGGAATGGATTGAAGGGAAAAAACTGTTATGCCACTTCCGGTGCAAGAATTAAACTGGAATTTACCGGTAAACTTGGAACAGACCTTGTTCCTATGGGTGGAACCATTACCCATAAAACATCCCTTTCAAATTCTCATTACGGACAGGTTAATCTCCATATATTTGCTCAGGGAGAAGGAAAGAAAATAACGAGGGTTCAGATATTTAAAAACGGAACAATATTATATGATAAATCAGAAAATAACGTGACAGTTCATATTGATTATCAGGATAATCTTAAAGAAGATTACGCCTATTATCGTGTAAAGGTCTGGCAGGAGAATAATTCCAACAGTCTGTCCAATAATATTCCCTATGAAAGAGCCTGGTCTTCTCCTTTATGGGTAGAGAAAAGTGAGTAGTGAGTGGTGAGAAGTGAATGGTGAAGAGTGAAGGGAGTTGAGAGTTGAGAGTTTAAAATTAATGTTAACCCGAAACTATAAACCTTAAACTATAACTGATTACGCATCACCCATCACGCGTTACGCGTCACGACTCAGATTATCTGTAATTAATTCTTTTCTCTTTATTTATCTCTTCGTTAAATGGTTGATGTGTTTTTATATAGTCACTTACCATGTCTTTATTATAGAAATTATGGGCTTCTTACAGGTTCATATTCAGAGCTTCAGTTAAATTCTGACCTGGTTTTACCTGTGAAGGCTTCTCTCTGGTTTTTATATCTTCAGCTATTAAATATTTATTGCCGTCTGTATAGATATTAGATGATTGTATCATATGACATAGTCTCCTTTACTCATCACTCATCACTCATCACGCATCACGATTTATTATATCATAATTTATATTAACCTGTGCCCTGTTATTTTTTTTACTTTCTTCAATTACTTCCTGTATGGATGTAGAAAGACTATGAATATTCAATGGCTTCTGTAAAATTTTTTTAATGGATTTTTTACTTCTTTCCATATTAAGATTTTTACTGTAGCCTGTACAGAGGATTACAGGCATATCAGGACGGATGTTCATTATTTCTTCTGACAGTTCAATACCAGTCATGTCTGGCATCATATAATCAGTAATGACAAGGTCAAATCCTGCCGGTTCTTTTTTGAATAGTTCAAGTCCTTCCAGAGATTTATTACTTGCAGTTACTTTATATCCAAGTTTTTCAAGTAAAAATTTGTTAATATCAATTACATCTTTTTCATCATCTATAAAAAGTATAGATTCGTCTCCTTTAAGAATCTGTTTTTTTTCTCTGACGGAAAGTGTTTTACGTAACACTCCGGCAATGTTATGAATATTAACAGGTTTAAAAAGTATTTCACTGATACCTGACCTGAAAAATTTTTCCCTGTCAGGATGTTCACTGTAACCGGTACACATAATTACAGGTATGTTGTTTCGAATCTTCATTATTTCTTCTGCCAGTTGAAGTCCTGTCATATGAGGCATTATATAATCAGTAAGTATGACATCAAAATTATTGGGATTTTCTTTGAATATTTCCAGTGCTTTAAGGCTATTATCTACGGCAGTTACCTTATATCCCAGAACTTCAAGTAAGTTCTTCTCCATCTTTACTATTTCTTTTTCATCATCTATAAAGAGAATATGTTCATTTCCTCCTGTAAGTTCCCAATTTTCTTCTTCAGAAGGTGGTGTAACAGTATTTAATCCGGGAAGAATAATCTGAAAGGTTGATCCTTCTCCATGTTTGCTATTGACATTAATAATGCCTTCCATACTTTTAACTATGCCGTAAACTACGGAAAGACCGAGACCTGTTCCTTTTCCAGGTTTTTTTGTAGTAAAGAATGGCTCAAATATTCTATCTAAATGTTCCTTTTCTATGCCACATCCATTATCACTTACCGTAAGGCATATATAAGGCAGATTTTTTAATTCCCTGTATTTACCTGTTTCACTTTCTTCCATTTCTTTGATACTGATATTAATTTCCCCGCTTCTATCTCCTATTGCCTGGGCTGCATTTGTCGTAAGATTCATCAGAAGTTGATAGATTTCAGTGGGATCTGCAATAACTGTGAAATTTTTCAGTAGAATCTCTTTTTTTATTGCAATAGTTCTGGAAAAAGTTGCTCTCAGGAATTTAAGAACTTCCTTTATTATGGGAGTAATGTTAACAGGTTTTCTCTTCTGTTCTGTCTGCCTGCTGAAAGTAAGTATCTGTTCAATCAGATTTTTTGCCCTGTTACAGCCTTTAAGTATATGGTGTAAATTACCTTTTACTCTGGATTTTTCCGGCAGCTGGCATAATGATAGTTCTGCATAACCTGTGATAGCTGCAAGTATATTATTGAAATCATGGGAAATACCTCCTGCAAGGGTTCCTATAGCTTCCAGTTTTTGAGCATGACGGAGTTGAACTTCCATTTTTATCTTCTCTTCTTCCGCTTTTTTACGTACCACTCCAACCCCGATGGTACCTGCTACGGCACTTAATATACCTATTTCACTTTCATCCCATAATCTTTCTCTGTGGCAGTCATCGAAACCTATGGTTCCCCAGCTTTTTCCCTCAATCAGTACTGGAACTATAAGAATTGAAAGTATCCCCTGTGGTTCGAGAACAGATTTTATTTGCGGAGAAAGATAGCGGACAATTTCATTCGATGCTTCTCCTCTTTCATTTCTATCAATCCATCCAGGAAATATTTGATCAGCCGGTAAATTCTGTAATTCAGGATTATCTATCTGAGGTTCAACAGAATGCCTTGACCACTCATATCTCTGGCTTATAAATCTTTCTCCTGTTGCATCTTTATATCCTTCAAAAATGGACACTCTGTCTGCATCAGTGGCAAGACCGAGATATTCCATCGCTTTATGAAAGGCCTTATCTCCATATCCCTCTGAAACCAGGCAGCTTGTAGCTTTTGCCGCTGCATCAAGAAGTTTTTTATATTTATTAAATTTTTCTTCCATATCTTTCAGCTTTAATTGCAGATCAGATTTTTTCATGGTATTTTTTATAGACTCACTCCTGATTATATAGAAATCGTGATCCGTGACGGGAGGATTATTTTCATATTCCCCATCACGGTTTACGGCACATTGAATGGATTTGCAAGAGAAAGGGCAACTGTACTCCATAGCTGCACCGCATTGGACTCAGTTTCACTTCCTTCTCCATATGGCACTGCAACAAATTTCTCTCTATCTCCCTTTATTGTCCACAGTTCGAAATTTCTCATTTCTCCAATGGTATTTTCAATCTTTATAAGTTCTGTCGCAAGAGAAATCATCTTATCAGATAAATTTTTATTTATGGAAGATATTTCTTTACTCTGATACAGAAGTCCTTTTTCCATCATTGTCATCTGCCAGCTCCATACAACAGTTCCATGGTAGGATGTTACTGTTAAAAACTTCCATAGATTTTTATCTTCAGACAGTGATGGATTTGCAGTAAGAAGTCCCCCTCCTGTCATAAGTCCCAGGGGATAGTTGAGAGATGCAGCTTTTACTGCTTCTTCCATTTCTTTTATATTCATTTCATCCAGAAGGAAACCAAATCCTGTATCACTGTTTATAACTTCTACAGGTTTACAGTCAGAATCGAGTGATAGAGCATAAAATTCCAGGCCTTCCCGTAATATGTCAGGATTTTTATTTCCACTGATAAAATCTTCTATAGTACATCTGTCTGTAATAGGAAGGGAATGTATAATATTTATATCCTCTTCCGATAGATATTCATTTTCTTCTATAAAGGTTTTTAATCTTTTTCTTATTTCATCGCATGATAGGCTGACTTTAAAATGATTTCTTGCCTGTGACCAGCAATCTATAAGTTCTTCCATTTCTTTGCTTTTCTCTCCTGAGAAACTGTTCAGTATGTAAAGAAGAGATGTGAGGTTATTCTTTTCTGATATTTCTTTTAATTCCTTACTGTATTCTCTTTTTAAGATGTTATAGATTGCTTTAAGAGATGCAGGAACAAAATATATATTTACATTACCTGAATATACTCCTCCTCCAAGCCCTTTATCAGAGTCTCTCCAGTCTCCTGCATTCATACCTTCTCTTATTCTTATCAATTTTTCTGCCAGTAATGTTTTCTCTGTGAGAATTTCTTTTTCCCTGGAGGCTAATTGTTTCCATGTTTTATAATAGGGAAGGGCAGATGCGATTACTTTATTGAAATTTTTCATTATAACTTTTTTATTATGAGTTTCTTTATTCAGAACAGAGGAAAAAGAAATTCTCACAGAGAAAACATTACTGGCAGAAAAATTGATAAGAATAAGAGAAGGTATGAATGCAG
>Ga0351861_1007_pt1 | contig 52555 bp, 27 predicted proteins | sample BONcelHFGM3001F9_FD_206795 | JGI IMG/M metagenome (GOLD analysis project Ga0351861, IMG submission 206795) | Enriched cells from coal bed in the Powder River Basin, Montana, United States - BONCAT cells FGM rep2 HSBNCT.FGM.300.1.F9 ...
ATGATCAAGAAATAATTAAAAAAATCATTGATTTCAAGAAGACACTTGATAGCCATAAGATAGGTGAATCATTGAAAAGTGATGAGCTTGTTACCATGGAAGATGCAAAATGTTTGATCGAATCTGTCATCAATGTTTATCATGGCTTTCCAGATGCTGAAGTTGAATATTTTAGTTTTGAGAAATCAAAAATTGCCGTTCCGAAGGTAAATCTTAACGACCTTATGAGCATTGAAGAGGTGGCACTTTTCGATGAGAATATACGAAGTAAAATTATTCTTCAATTGTCTAAATACGGAATTGATGGCAGACATCTCATTCTTACGCAACTTGCTTTTTCAAGAAATGCAGATTCGCTACTTATTAAATCCCTAATTGGGATTGAAGGGGATAATAAGCTACCTTATAAGGATTATTATTATGGCGACTTCATGGGGGCCTGTGATGGCACCTATGAGTTTGAAACCGATGCTGCCAAGAGAATTGAACATCTGGTACACTACCATTTTAAATCAAACAGGCCAACACCTCAGGCTAACTGCAGGTTTGTTTATATCAATCCAGCAACCAAAGAAATTAAAGAACCCTGGCTTCAAGAGTACCAGATTAATTTTCCTCCGGTAAATTACCTTGACTTCAAGGTTTTCTTCGCTTCAGACTATTTTAACGAGGTGCCACAAGGAGATTTGGACGATGAAATTAAATGCCTGGATTACACGAATGAGATGTTGTTTTACAAACAAAACTATATTGAGTTGATCGAGGAGTTTGAAATAGAGAAGAATAAGGTATACTCAGGATGTGTTTTTATTGGCAAGCAATACAACTACGTACCTGTGCCTCCTGTCCAGTATTATTCAATTATGCATGAACTTGCTTTTACAGTTTCTAAGCGAGTAATGATTTGTGATGCTGATTTTGAGCCAATTGCTATTGATTAGTCAAGTTGTTAGGATCATTTATTTGTATTAATCTATGAAAAAACAGGTAAATAGTTTGAAATCATTTTTCTTAACTGGAATATTGTTAACATTTTTTTTTCAACAATTCGCACAGTCCGGTTTTGAAATAAAAATTGATGAACCTGGTTTGTGGGAAACCATATACAATATTAAAGAAGTTGGCAATAGCCGTTTTGTTGCAGATGTCTCACGCGAGATTGCTGAGGCGAATCATTACATAAGAAGATATAATTCGCTTTATCTTTTAGATTCCCAAGGGCAAATACTGGATAATGACAGCATTATTAATGGGGACACACTTTTTTTTAATCATTGGTTTATTCCGTTTGGTGATAATGGTTTGTTATGTGCTGGTTCTCATGGAATTCTTGATGAAAACTTCGTTTTCCAGTTAAAGGGTGTCCATATTTGTTACTACAACCTTTCATATGACCAATTCGATCTTCAATGGATGAAAAAGCATCAATATTACAACAACATTGGCGAGGTTGCGTATTGGACAACAACACCTATAATGAAACCAGGAACAGATAGCTGTTTTATAGGCCTTGCATATGCACCAAACAGCGAAAATTTTATTTTTAGCTTCTCTGCACTTAATGGAGATAGTTTATTAATGAGACAAGTGGCTGCGCCTGGAACCTGGTATCCTGCCGGACTCCTGTTTTCATCAGATAACTACAGCCTGATGATGCACTTCCGACTTGGTACTTATTCTTTATACAGCAATTTGTTAGTTCGTTTTGATGACCAATATGAAGTAATCATTGACACATTGTTTTCAACAGGCACTAATTTAAATCCATGGTACAGCAAAGCCATGCAACATACAAATGGCAAAATATATCTGGGAGGTGAGGCCACATGGAATGACTGGCAAACAGGAACCTACTACCGGCATTTTGGCGTTTTCAGTTATGATAACAATTACGATCTTGTTAACAGCATTTATCTTACTCATCCGGACACAAACAGCCAAACTGCATGGGCAGAAACGATGGATATAAATTCAGAAGGAGCAATCTATATAGCATCAAATTACGATTTCAATGGAGGTCCTTTTTCAGGAAACTTTACTTATTTATATCTGGCCAAATTAGACGCAGATCTTAACTTGATTTGGGAGAAGTATATAGGTGGGGACAGATACTACAGCACTTCTACGATTTCCGCAACCACTGATGGGGGTGCTATTGTATCCGGATATGGTTATGACAAGGACTTTCCCGAAACCCGCGGTTTTGCATGGATTTGCAAGTTTGACGCTGATGGCATTGTTGGAACGAGCGAACATGTTTTGCCTGTTAAAGCCGCTTTGGTTTATCCCAATCCGGCAAGCGATTATCTTGACATACAAAACAACCATCAACATGGGATAGTGAGAATTTATGATATTTCCGGATGCATGTTACACGAGGAAATCTCAAATCCGGGAATACACCGGATTAACCTCATGGGGTTGAAAAGCGGTTTCTATGCTATTACCATTAGTGTCAACAATAAACAAATCCATAAACAAATAATCATCAAACAATAATTCAATGACCATGAAAAACTTACGGATGGGTTTATTTACAGTCAGCATAATGGCAGTTATTCTTCCTATGCAGGTTAGGTCGCAACAATGTACCTTTTGCCCAACATCGGTAAATAACGGATCAAGTTCCAGTGCGCTTGGTTACGGAAACAGTGCGCTCGGCGGAAGTTCTACCGTAATAGGTTTCCGAAGCGAATCCAATGCACAAGGTAGTATTGCTATTGGAAAGGATTTAGTAGTACCTTCTCAATTTCCTTATAATATAGTAATTGGAAGTGGTTATAATGAAAATAATAAATTAATAAATAGCTTTGGGCCATCGCTAATAGTGGGGTTCGGGAGTAATATCCATACATTTATTGTTTATACAGCCCCATCTAACGGCAAAACCGGTAAAGTTGGCATCGGTAGCGTCACCTCCCCCCAAGCCAAGCTACATATTAAAGCCGATACCGATGAGCCTGCCACATTGAAGCTTGAGGCCACCGGCACATTGGGCGACAATATTTTCTCGCGTATCTTGTTTACACCCAACCACATCATACAGGCAGCCGACAACCAAAACTTCACCTTCACCACCCAAAGCACCAGACATTTTGTGTTTCAGAATGGGAATGTGGGGATTGGCACAGCAAACCCGCAAAGGAAACTTCATGTGGCTGGTGATATTGAATTTTCAGGCAATCTATATAAAAACGGACTATTGTATAGTGGCAGCAATTGGACATTAAATGAGGGAGATATATATCGCTTGAATGGTAAAGTGGGCATAGGTATTTCGAAACCCGAAGCAAAGTTAGAAGTACATGGTACGCTTTCATTAGGGTATAATGTGCATGTGCCACAAGATCAAAACAATATGATCGTAGAAGGAAAGGTTGGCATCGGAACATTTGCACCGACTGAAAAACTGGAAGTTTTTGGAAAAACAAGAACCAGTCAATTACAAATAATTGATGGACTTTACCCCGGATATCTTCTACTCTCAGACGAATTGGGTAATGCCCTTTGGACTGATCCCGAAAGCATCACCAATATCGGCCCATGGACACGACAAGGTGATTTTGTTTTTGTAGCCGATAGCAGAAAAGTTGGTATTGGAACCAGTCAGCCCCAACAAGCCTTACATGTAGTTGGCAATATGTTGCTTGGGAATAACGGGAATATTATAGGCAACCGCACCAGTTGGCAACCGCTTAAAATTTTTGCCGGAGATGATGAGAACCAGGCTCATATTTCACTACATGGCAATCACACCGAAGCCGGTAGCATCAAGTTGTACAGCAGGGGTACCGAAGGCCAGATTGAATTTCACAACCAAAGCATGAAAGTGATGTCCATCAGGGCAGACAATTCAGTCGTTATTGGTAACCCGGATAATTCCTGTTTAGTTTTTATCAATGGTGAACTTACAGCAAATCAAGTGCGCGTAAACACCGGTTTTTGGTGGGATAAGGTATTCAGTCCCAATTATCCGCTGATGCCATTGGCCGAACTGGGAAATTTTATTGCTAAGAACCGCCATCTGCCCGAAATTCCGAATGAAACTGAGGTGTTGGACAAAGGTGTTGAGCTTGGCGAGATGAACGGCCTGCTGCTGAAAAAAATTGAAGAGCTCACCCTTTACCTGCTAGAGCAGGACCGCAAAATTAATAGCTTGCAAACCGAATTGCAGCAAATAAAAAAGGCAGGAAACAACAATTAAACAGGGAGGTGATGATGAAAAAGTTTCAACGTTTTTTAAACCTGGCAGCCATGTTTTTTTTCTTCTTACAGGCACATGGCCAATTTACTATAAAGTACAACTTCCATCCCCACGACCCCGATTCCTGCATTGTTTCCTTTGTTGACACGGTGAAGAATGAGGTAATCCGGTCTTTTACTCTGGTGGAATACAGCCCTTATTGGAATTTGGCTTTCCCGGAGACTGGTGATAAGGAAAGAAGAAAGAGTAAAACATTCAAAATATCAAGTAATGACTTCGTGGGTGATGCTTTTTTAAATTTTGTCAATTATTCAAACCAATCATTTTATCCTGCATATTGCCACAAAGAACCGAAGGCTGCCCATACTTATTCCACAATAATTATTTCGAACAATAAGCAGTTTGTAATAATACCCCATTATTTAAGTATTTATTCTGATAATTGTTTATATAGTTACAAGGCAGTTCTTCACATCTATAACTCAAAGGGAGAGCTTTTTCGGACCATCGAATCACATGATCTAGATATCACAGATGTTGCAATAACAGATGATGGGAATCACCTAGCCCATGCTTTTGGTGTGCATCTTGATAATGAAGGAGTGGATTGGACAAATACGGGCTACAGAATTATAGATATTGAAAACGACATGATTCTTCATACTCAATTAGTTGAATTTACAAATTCATATTATGACCTAAGCATTGGGTCTTTTGGTAATCTAATTAGTGCGTTCTACAGCGATCAATCAGACTTTAAGAAGTACGTAACACATACATTTTGCTTCGAAAATAACAATAAATACACTTATGCTTTTCATAAAGACATAATAAATAAATTAATTACTATAAGCGATTCGGGTTTTATTTTCGGCCAAATGGATAGAAATGATTTGAATAAGACAATGGTTCGCTTTAATGAAGTATTTATAATTGATAAAATAGAATGAAAAATATAATATTAACGTGGCTAATATTTCTTATTTCATATACGTTATTCGCACAGGGTTATGTTTTAAGATATAAAACCGGCGAAGGTACCATTACTCAGTACACGAAGTATGATATTACCTCTGATTATGGTGCGAGAGGAGAGAATAGTTACTGGCACAGAGGAATTGATTATAGAATTGAATATCAACCTGTTGGCTATCGGATTTTATCGCCTTGCTCAGGAACGGTAAAAAAGATACAGGGTGCCAGAGGGTACAAATATTTAATAGTTGAGGGTGATGGAGATCATGCGCATTTTGGATATGGCCACATTTTTCAAACAGTAGGCCCAACGATAACAGAGCCTCTGGTAATTGGCAACATGGCACTCATCCAAACTCAAACTTTGCCAGCTAAGTGGGTGATTCTAAACATCGAAGATGAAGAAGCATACGGAATCGAAGAAGGTGTAGTATTATTCAACGATCAAGAATATCCTGTAACAAATATCGTATTATTTGATAGGGAGTTAGCCGCAATAGGAAATTCTATGACTGAACCAAATACTACTCACATTCACTTACATCTTTATGCATTTCGAAACGTTAATGCTGCAATTGCTAATCACAACAATGTTTACAATAATTATGACCCTCTATCAGTATTGAATTACGGCACCCATACACAATATACTCATAGCATATTAGAGCATGAGATCAAGTATGGCAATTCAGGCAATTCCTATTTCAAAACGAGAGCAACCATGGATAATGCGGTGATGGGCTCCCGCTATCCAAATGCGGTGATGGATGTTGATTTGACTGAACTATTTATCAAACCAGCATTTAAACCATCTGAAAATCAATCAAATTGGGGTACGCCAACTTCATCCTATCAACATTACATAGGTAAATATTTCACTTCCTATATTGATCATGGTGGCCGTCGTGCATTTAACCCATCAGAGTTGTATCCTTTTGGAATTACAACTGGGCAAGGTTCAACCATTAAGACGGGTATTGAACCAATCGCTTATCACACCAGCAATGGTCATCCATGGGATAATTTTTATTTTTCAGATTTCTTTCCCCGAATTCATAAAGACCATTCTATTGGAGCAGCCTTACAACTTGCCCGCCATAACCTCGAAACCAGGTATCCAGATGGTGATTACGAAGCACATTCTCGGATTACAACAGTTAAGAACCATGTGTTTACTACAAATGAACCATATAATTTTGCAATCGACAACTTCCTCCCCTTTGTTCAAAAGGTTGAAGCCTATGGAAGCTTGCCATGGATGCCAAAGTATTCCCGTGAATGGAAAGCGTTAGGTAATGGAAGTTTTGTAATTGATCCGGATCCAATTGTTTACCTGAACAAGCAAGAACTTACAGTGCAGGTGTACACCTCGGAAGCAATGACTCGGGTAAGTCTTAAAGTTAATGGATATTATACAGAACAAACACATGCTTCAAATGAAGCTATGACCCTTTGGAGTTTTGAGGTACCTGCTACCAATTTAGTTGACAAAGCAAGAAACAAACTGGAGATTGATGGGTTTGACCTCCACAACAACCCAATGCAAAAAAATGCAATGGTAATCCCCATCAGGCAAACCCCCAGCAGTTGGAGTCCGATGCCCAATACCGGGCCTGACAAAAACCATGAAATACAAATTGGCACACCCGATATTGATTTTGAATATGCACAACTTGGGACAGGAGCCTACCAGTTCAAGGCCATATCGCCACATCCAATATCGCAATATAACTGGTTATTCGGCGATGGGCAAAACTGCTATAATTGCGGCATGCAAGTGGAACATTTGTATGCAAAGGCCGGGGTTTATAATGCCCAACTCCAAGTGGTCAGTTCTTTGGGTTCATTTAATGTGGATAAAGAAGTCATTGTGAATTTGCTGAATGTTCCTTATGCCAGATTCAATTTCAGTCCGCGGTTGAATGTCCCAAACCGTGATGATGAAATAACTGTAGAAGTTGATTTTTTTGACAAGACAGATGGCATTGTCAGCACTTATTATTGGGATTTCGGTAATGGACAAACATCAACTGAAAAAAACCCAAAGGGAATTGCTTATGTGCCCTATACTTATTACACTGTTAAACTGTTTGTTACAAATCAGGCAGGAAGTCATTATGCCGAGGAAGTCCTTTATTTCGATCCCACAACAACACCATGGGCCGGTTTGATCGCGTGGCGGCAAACAGAGTATTTCTGGGATTTTGATGTTTCGGTTGAAAACTTAAATCCACCCTATACATATCATATTGATTATGGTGATGGTTATAGCCAAACAATTGATGAAGTCAATCCCTACTATCGGTTCAGTCATTATTACTATAATTATGGCCGATATGCCGTCACCATTTCAATTACTGGAAAAGATGCCAACGGTCAAATCGCCTCCGCAGGTAATGTTGTTGAAATTAATGCTCAGCCTGATGAATTATTGGTTGGACTTACCGATGTTACTGCGACAGGCGATAAATACCCACTAACCAATGTTATGCTGCAGCCATCCCTAGCAAATGGCTCTGGATATGACGAAAACGATAAATTCACCCTTATATATTCGATTAAGCGTATTGGAGATCCGTTGTTTAATCTCCAAAAAGTTTTCACTCATTGGGGGCCTGTTTTTCCAACTCATACGTTTCAGTTTGATAAAGCGGGGGATTATCAGGTTCATCTAAGTATTGATGTTAACGCATTTGTGTATTCAGGACATGCTTATGAGCCAATAAAAATTGTTAATGCCCCAAAGTATATTGTTGCCAATATTTGTTGTCAACCTTACCAGGTTTGTCAAGGTGCAACCAATACTTATTATGGTGAAACCGGCCCTGCCGGAGCACCCGGTGTTGCCGATAATCAGTGGTTTCCAACAAATGTTCGCTGGACATTATTAAACCCGCTTGGAAATGTTGCTGCAACAAAAGAAGAAAGCTTCCTGCCGGAACATTACATATTTGAGAAATGGTTTACACACAAATATTCTATGTCAGGCACCTATAGGTTAAGGCTAGAGACATGGAACAACAATCATGGCTATGCAGAAAACGGATTATTAGATCCGAAATATAAGAATACCTTACCTTATTATGACGTGATTGAAAAAGAGGTTGTTGTAACTACTAATATGGCAGCATTGGAAATAGTTACAGACAATTACAGGTACTTCACATTTAATGCAGACGGTGAACCTGTTGGCTCATCTGCTTTTCAGATTTCTAATCCCGGGGCATTGTCAATGAACTGGTACATTGAGGTTCCTCAACAATATGAAAATTGGATACAAGCTATTCCGTCATCGGGCACTGACCTGAAGAATGGCAACATGGCAAATGTTGAGATCACTGCTTCTCAATATGATGGAGAATCTACTCGCTATGGTTATTTCAATATTCATGGGGTGGATGGGCAGGGTAATCCGGTACAGGGTAGTCCATCCTGGATTCAATTTGAACAGTGGGGTACTGAGGGGCCAGGTTCTCAATTAGTTAGTGGCAATAACCCAAATCAGCAGTTTGGATATTCAGTTTCGATTGATGGAATGGTAGCCGCGATCGGAGCACCGGGTAAAGTTGCAGGTGATCCGAGTATTGCCTTCATATACGAAAAAAACCACATTGGTCAATGGGTGCAGAAAGCCCGTTTAATGCCACCTTCAGGACAAAAACACTTTGGCAGATCGGTTGCTATCCATGGCGAGTATGTTATTGTAGCAAGTTCTTGGAATGCTGCAATGTACAAAAAGCCTGCTTCAGGATGGAACGGCGATATTCAACCGCTGAAAGTTTTAGAAAGCAATATTACGGATTCCGATTATGGCAAATCGGTTGCTATCTGGGGCGATTATGCAGTGGTTGGTGACAGATTGCATAATTCAAAGAAAGGATGTGTTTATATTTATTATCGCAATCAGGGAGGAATAGATAATTGGGGGAGACTCAAACAATTATTTGGTCAATCCCCGGATGATTTTTTCGGCGAATCACTCGATATTTACAATGACCTTATTGCGATTGGTGCGCCGCAACATGCCAATAATCATGGATTTATTGATGTTTATCACAGGAATAAGAACTTAGCCGACCCCTGGACTTTGGAAAAAAGAATTACAACACCAATTACTCCTATCGGGCCAGATGTTAAATTTGGCAGCAATGTTTCTTTGTTTGAAGACCGTTTGGCAGCAACATTCAACTCAAGGGATCCATTTCATGATTGGGTTAATCACTTTGTGCTATTTGAAAGGTCTGTGTATAGGAACTGGCCTGTTTTTGATATTTCTGGCAGAGTTAATTCCTTTAACGCTGGTAAATCTGTTTCAAGTGTTGCACTTTATAAGGAATTAAAATTTATGACAGATGAGGCTATCTATAACTACTCCTTTCGTTCTGGTGGCCCATCATTTTACAATAACACAGGCTCTGCTTTCTGGTCCTATTTTCAGTTTATTGAACATCTTAATATGTTTAGTTTCAATTCTGATTATTGGTTTCCAAGGCAAATTGAACTATCAGAAGGCATCAAATGGGGTTTTTCCATAGACCAATCTTATCATTCTGTTGTTGTAGGAGTTCCTGGGCATAATGGAGCCGGAAGTGCTGAATTTCAGAATGATGCTAAAAGACACTCCCTCTGCGATGCCGGAATTAATCTTGTTTTTGAGAATTTCACAAAACCAGCAGGTGCTTACAATCCTGTTAATGCCCATAATATTACAATCGGTGGCAATTCAATGCCTGCTGCGTTTACAACAGGTTCTGCAATGAGTTATACTGCAAATGAGATTATACTAAAGGACGGGTTTTTAGCCATTTATGGATCAGATATATCCATTGAATCAGAAAACTGCCTAAATGAGGAGCGCAATAATGCTTTTCGTTCAATTTCACAAAACGAAGTATTAAGTGTTGCTAGTTCTCCGATCAATCAAGATGAGCAGATTGGAAACTTGTCGCAGAATGGTTTTATAAGTATTGAAGATGTAATAAAAAAATTAAAATTGATACACCCTGACTTCCCATGGCATAAGTACAATTTGTATGAACATGAGCATAACATCGGAATATACGACAGAAGGTTCAAAAACCTATTGGCATTGAAAACTCTGTCACCTTCTCTCTTGATAGATACTTCATTCGAAAAATATGATAATATATGTGTTTTGTCGTTAAACGACAGCGTAACAAATTTTACTGTGAAGTTCCTTATAACCTTTCACACTACTGGTGCTTTAAATTCTAATCACGCAAAACTCAATGATCATGATTTCAAATAATTTCAGGACTATTTTAGTCCAAGTTTTGTTCATTATTGTCATTTTATTATCTTTACCAAATATGTTGCATTCTCAAAGCAATTCAGGCTTGGTGGTTGTAAGTATTGGTGGTACTGGTATCGAGAATGCTAATTCGATGGTTATTGACAGGAATGAAAACATCTATTTAACTGGCTCTTTTCAGGGCGATGTTAATATAGGCGCCAGCCAATACTCAGCATCAGGCGATAGTGATATTTTTATTGCAAAAATTGATCCATCAGGCAATATTGTGTGGTTCAATCAGGCTGGGGGTCCTACGAATCAAGCAAACATAATTTCAGAATCAGGCAAGTCAATTCAATTGGACAAACATGGTAACATATTGGTTTGCGGCATTTTCGAAGGTCAAGCTTACTTTGGTGACACAATAGTATATTCTCAAGGCGGAAGTGATGTATTCCTTGCTAAGTACAGCCCAAATGGCGAGTTACTTTGGGTAAGTACATTGGGTAACAGCGGATGTAATGTTTGCAAACAAATTGTAGTTAATGGAGACATGATATACATGGCAGGTACTTCCAGCGGAACAATTACACTCGGAAAAACCTTCGTAAATGTTCCCCTCAGTTTTCTTGGAGCGTTCGATCAGAATGGTAATCTGGGATGGATTAGTGAGAATGAAAAAGATGCAGTGATGCATAACTCAAAGATTATTATACAAAACAATTTGATTTATTGGGTAACTCAACAATCCGAAATAATTACAGACGCTTTGGGCAACTATTCACATATGCAGAATAAGTTGATTATTACATCATCCGAATTCAATGGAAACAATCAAAGTTCTAAGGAGTTTCTGCTTTCCCCTAATGTCAATGTTGATGTTGTTTGTGATGCAAAAGGTGAATATCTATTAGTTGATTATTTTAACAATAAGGCAACCCGTTTTCAAAAAATATTTGAGAAATCAACATCAAACAATAACGCTGAACTCATTCTTGATGATGATTTTACTAAGACAATACCTGTGAAGCATCAATTGCAACAAAATGGGATGTTTAACAATGCCATTCACTCATTTGATGATGAATCTTATCTTGTGACTGAAAATGATTCCGATTTGATACTTTACCTGAAGGGCGAACCATTAGCTTTATTATATAATTCTTCAATTGCCAGGCTCGTTCATCCTGTGATTTCTTCTTCTTCGCATTACTATTTGCTGCTTAATTATTTTGGAGGCTTCAATGAAAAACTAAATATTAAAAACACTCCCAACAGTCAGGACATTTTAGTGCTCAAGATCAATAAACAATCTTTGGAAAAGGAATACCCCAATAAAACAGAGCCAATCTTGTCAGCTAGTTTAAGTTTGCACCCAAACCCTTCTAAAACAGGAATATTTAGCGTAGTTTCAGATAATGACCGGTTCGCAGATTGTAACTATATCGCCATTTTGGACAATGGTAATAAATTAATCAAGGAATTGAAAACAAATGGATTGCCGGGTCAAATTGATCTAAGCGACTTGTCTCATGGGCAGTATCTTGTAGTATTCTATTTTGACAAATATACAGTTACAAGAAAAGTTGTACGGAATTGATAAATCAGCCATTACAAAAGGACTATTATCCCCCGCTGCCGCACGAACCTTTCGCGTGGCAACAAGAAAGAAGTTTTACATGTGCTACAAGGCTGCAACCGCACTGAACATGTTATTGATTGTGTTAAATGCTACTAAAGCCACGCGATGGGAATTGCGCGGCAGCGGGGGCAAATCCGCGCCAGCTGGGTAATTTCAACAGCCCTTTAGCATCCAATCTATATTGGTAAAAATAGTTTGACTGATACAACAAAAATCCAGGGTTTTACCAGTTAAAATAATGAACCTTATAGCCATCAGCCGAGTATGACTCGATTATACCCTTTCGTGCTTCTTCGGCTTCACTTCTGGTGAGGAAAGCATTTGAAGTACGATGGCTTCTGTCGGCCGGGCCCCAGTTAGGGAACCGGTTGATCAGGATTTCATTATATTTGTAATTAAGGTCAAAGTCGCGTTCTTCACGGTGAATATTGCTGACAAACATATGATATTGTTTGGTGCCGGTGTTCTCGGGATCGCAAAAACACGATGAAAACAGAAAGTAATAATAAGGGCCTTTACTGTAATCAACAATTGGCGATTCAATAAATATGCTTGATGGTTCATCGCGTTCTACATCAGGATTGGTGTTGTTCCTGTATATCTGTCCGATCAGGTTGTAGCATATATCTATTCCGGTTACATAAAGGTCGGGGTCGCCATCACGGTCATAATCTCCCCAGACAGCATGTCCGTTGGCCACCCCCGGAATTCCGGCCATGATGTCATTAAACCTGAAATTGCCCATGTTCTGATAAACAGTGGTGTATGGTCTTTCGAGGCTTTCACCTGTAATGACAAAATCGTTTAGGCCATCTGCATTGAAGTCAGCTACTTCAATACGGCAATTCATCAATGGCCTGATGCCGCTGGTGCTGACTTCCGAAAAAATGTTGTTCTGAAGGTTTTTGTAGATCATAAGTGTTGGTCTTCCCGACCTGTTTTCACCACTGATGATGATATCGTTCCATCCGTCGTTATCGAAATCAGCAATTGCTGCAGCACTGTTTCTCAATGCAGTAAACAAATTGGGCATAGCGGCAAAACTTCCCTGATTGTTGAGATACAGGCGTGTAAGGGGGCCGGAAACTGACTGTCCGCAAAGCAGTATGTCGGGAAGTCCGTCTTTGTTAATATCGCCAAACACCGCCTGTCCCCTCATGATTCCAGGCAATGCTGTTGTGACTTCTGAAAACCTGCCATTGTCATTCCTGTAAAGTTTGGTTACCGGTCTGGCGTTTTCATCCCTTCCGCTAATAAGTATATCAGGCAAGCCATCGCGGTTATAATCAGCAATATCAACCGAGCCATCAATAAGAGCAGGAAGGTTGGCTTCGGACCTTCGGAAACTGCCATCAGCCTGAGCAAAATAAATCCCCGACACATAGCGTCCGGCTGCATTCTGGCCCATAAGCACAACATCACTTCTGCCATTTCGGTTGAGATCCACAGCTTTTACGGCTCCTAAGGTAACATCAGGAAGCCCGACAGAAGAGCTGCTAAAGCGATCTGTGCCGCTTTGTTTCATATAAACCGTTTTTACTGTGGTTTTTGTTCCGGAAGTGTAATCACCGGTTGTAAGAAGATTCAACTTTCCACTACCGTCATCAACCCAGGCCGATGCTGCATGGATCAATCCGGGCGGATGATCCTTGATGGGTGTAAACACCTGAGCACCAGTAATTGTCCAATATGTACAGATTAGTATTACTAAATAAAGCCTCTTCATAGGGTATTATAATTGTGTAAATATACACATGATCACTGAATGAGTGTTTAGCCCAAAAAGATTTTCATTGTTTCGATCAGTTTTTCCTGACTGAGGGGTTTGCTGAGGTATGCATCAAAACCTATTTCTGTAAAATACTTACCCTCACCCTGTAAGGCGAAAGCGGTGATGGCCACAATAGGAATTGGCTTACCCTGTAAACGGATTTTTTTCATGGCTTCCACACCATCCATATTTGGCATCTGGATATCCATCAGGATCATATCGGGCATTGGATCAGAAGCTGCCATATCGAGGGCTATCAATCCGTCCTGCGCATGCAATAGTTTAGCGTTTGTATTTCTGAGCATGGTACGGATCAGATGAAAATTTGTTTCAATATCCTCGGCAATAAGGATTGTTTTTTCTGAAAAATCAGGAGTTACGCGGGTCTCATAAGTAATGCCTTCACTTTTGGCGATGTTTTGGTCGGGGGGTTGCACAACAGGCAGGGTGAAATAAAAAGCCGTTCCCTTTCCTTCGATAGAATCAACCCAGATGCGCCCACCGAGCAGGGTAACCAGGTTTTTAACAATGGCAAGCCCAAGACCGGTTCCTCCGTAGAGTCGGGTATGAGATTCGTCGGCCTGACGGAACCTGTCGAACACTACCTCCAGTTTGCCGGGTGGAATCCCGATGCCTGTATCTTTCACATAAAACTCGTAATTATCCTCAAACTGAATCACTCCCAGAATGATCTGCCCTTGTGATGTAAATTTCATGGCATTGCTGAGCAAATTTGTAAGTATCTGCTGCAAACGAAGTTTATCGGTGTACATGAGGACTTTGTCAAATCCCGGCGGATGCTCCAAAAGCAGTTTTACATCCTGCTTTGACTGGCTGTCGAGCTGTGACCTGAATGTCAGCTGCATCTCATTCATTAATGAGAATGGCGAAAAACTGATGGGTTGAATTTTCAGCTCACCTGCTTCAATTTTAGAAATATCAATGATATCATTGATCAGATTGAGCAGCAACCTGCCACTGAACTTGATCATTTCCAAAAACTCGGTTTTCTCCGTAAGTTCGTATTCATCGGATGACAACAGATCTGTAAAACCGAGGATGGCGTTCATCGGTGTTCTGATCTCGTGCGACATATTTGCAAGGAATGCTGATTTAAGTTTGTCTGACTCTTCTGCCTTATTTTTGGCTTTGATCAGTTCATCCTCTGATCGTTTTCGTTCACTTATATCCTCTATCATCGAAACCATGCCCTCAAACTGATGGTTTATCATCATGGATGCAGCCCTGATGTGCATCCAACGAAGTTCGTTGTTTTCGTTTCTGATCCTGAAATCCAGTTCAAACCCTTCGAGTCTTTTCTCGTGGCCATTAAGCCAGGTGCTTTCCAAAAGTCTGCGGTCATCAATAAAGACTGATTTGAGCCATGTCCCCCTGATATAGTGATCACCCGGAATACCAGTGATGTGGGTCAGTTTGGCATTGGTAAACACGCACAATCCTTTCTGGTCACTAACCGCAATACCCATAGGTGATGCTTCGCTGATGGCCCTGAACCTTTCTTCACTTTTTGCAAGTGAGTGAACAACTATCTCCTTGTTTTGAATTTCCTCTTTCAATGCCGAAGTGCGCTCAGTAACCCGCTCCTCAAGCTCTTCGTTTATTCTGGCAAGTTTCCTGTGTACCTTTCGGTTTTTGAAGAACCGAAGCACCATAAACAAGCTTGTCAAAACTAGCACCACGCCGATAAATATCATGACCATATAGCGCAGCCTGAGGTTCTGTTCACTCAGCTTCAGCCTGAGAATTTCGTTCTCCGAGTCTATCCGCTTTGTTTCGTAGCGGACTCGTATTTCGGCCATTTCGCGTGATCGTTGCTCTCCAAAAAGAGAATCCTTGGCCGCAATGCTATAGCTGATATACCGATAAGCATTGGCATAATCGTTTAATCCGGCATGAATTGTTGATTGCAGGTTGTAGTTGTAGAGCAGAATACTAAGGTTATTGATCCGATTAGCTAATGATTCTGCCTGTCCCAGGAATTGCAGCGCTTTCTGAGGTTGATTTTTACGCACATACAAATCTGCCATTTCATTCAAAACCAGAGCATGTCCGTAATCCGCTTGTTCCTTCTGATAAATATCCTTTGCCAGATCAAAATATGATTCTGCATCATCATATCGGCTAAGTTTAACGAAAACCTTACCAATATTGGCATACACGTTTGCAAGTTCGAATCGGTTGTTCAGTCGTTTCCTGATGGCCATTGCACTGAGGTAATAATCAAGCGCACGTGCATAATCGCCAAGTTCGACTAAAATCATTCCTATACTATTCTGCGAATAGGCAATCTGGCCTTCATCCTTCAGGTATTCCTTAATCAGCAGGGATCGGTAATGATAATCAAGAGCAGTTTGATAATCCCGGAAAAAATAGTACACCATTCCAATGTTGGCAAAAGTGTAGGCAGTTCCCATGCTGTCGTTCAGCTGATCAAAAATTCTCAGGGCATCAAAATGAAGCCTGAGCGATTCTTCGTATATATTCAGTTTACGGAAACAGACTCCTTGTTCGTTGAGAATGAATGCTGTAGCGTTGATATCATGGAGGCTGTCGGCAAGTCGCAAGGCCAAGCGGCTATATTCAATCCCTTTTTCAGGATTCAGGTTTCTGAAATTTTTGATGATTTCAGTGTATGTGGTCAGTTTCTCTTTTCCCTGAGTTGTTTTTAGTCTGGCAACCAAACTATCAACAATCTGCTGTGTTTCGGCCTTAGATGACAGGCCAAAGCCTAAAAGCACTATCGTGAGGCAAAATAAAGCACGGGAAAAGTATGACGGCATGAATTATCTGTTTACCAAGCATTCGAAACACGACAAAGGTAAATATTCCGGTTCAATCTGCTGAATGTTGTGCTTATTTCATTACCAGCTCCAATTTCGCAATTAGTTCATTCCAATGTATCGGCTTGGAAAGATACTCGTCAAACGGGGCGGCTGACCTGACAAAATCCACATTGTCGGTGAAAGTACTCTGCGACACTACAGGCAATCCCGGATTAATTTCCTTTATTCTGATGGTTGCTTCGATCCCATTCATCATGGGCATATTGTAGTCCATCAACACAGCATCAATGTGCCCTCCCGACTCTACTATTTCTATGGCTTTAAAACCGTCTGAAGCCCATATAGCCTTTGCTTTTACCTTCAACAGCATAGCCTTAATCAGCAGATAATTCACCTGGATATCGTCAACAACCAAAATAATCCTGTCGCTCCAGTCCTTTGAGAGGATGCCGGCAGTATCAGCGGCTTGTTGGCCCGGGCTGATGTTTGTATTGTTTTTCTGCGTTTCCATGCTATTGGAATGCCAAAAAACAGACCAAACATATTAGTGACTTATATTCAATAAGTTAACAAAATGTGCTGTTGGGCCATTATTCTCATAATTGGACATTATTCCATAAACGGGCATCAGTCCCCTTATTTAAGATGGTCCTTGAAATAGGTTGAAATCTTGTCAATCAGGTGTGCCCTGTGGCGTCCGCGGATGTTGTGCTCGTGGCCGGGGTACACAAAGAAATCAATCTGTTTGCCAAGTTCAATGGATTTTTGCAGCAGGTCCATGCTGTGCTGCATCACCACCACAGGGTCGTTATCTCCATGAATAACCAGCACCTTGCCTTCAAGATGTTCTATCTGGTTCATTATACTGGCTTTACTATATCCTTCAGGATTTTCCTCCGGCGTATCCATATAGCGCTCACCATACATCACTTCGTAATATTTCCAGTCGGTAACAGGCCCACCGGCAACGGCTACCCGAAAAACTTCAGGATGCCGCAGTTTGAGCATAAGCGACATAAATCCGCCATAACTCCACCCATCAACGCCAATCCGGGCAGTGTCCACAAAATCAAGCTTTTTAAGATAGTTTATCCCTGCCATCTGGTCATCTGTTTCCACATCGCCTAATCTACGGTGGATGACTTGCTCAAAGACTTCACCCCTATTGGCCGACCCCCTGTTGTCGAGCGTAAACACCACAAATCCCTGCTGGGCCATATACTGAAGGTAGAAACTCGCCCCACCCATCCATGTGTTGTTAACAAGCTGTGCATGTGGACCTCCGTAAACATATACCAGTACGGGATACTTTTTTCCGGCATCAAATCCAGTGGGTTTGATAAGCCGGCAATATAGCGGTGTACCATCTGCGGCTGCAATCTGGAACAGGCTGATTTCGCCGGTAAGGTAGTCGAGGAGTGGATCAGGCGATTGATGCAATAAGTCGCTGACTTTGTTTTTGGTTCCAACACACCTGATCTCGCGGCTCACTTCAAGACTGGAAAAATGGTCAAGGAAATAATCACCGGAATCATTCATATCAATCCGATGGGTGCCTTTTTGCCGGGTAAGTTTTGTTCTTTTTCCTGTATTTAGCTCGAGCCTGTAGGCATGACGCTCCAGAGGGCTTTCCTCCGTTGACATGAAAAAAGCGAATTTGCCACTAATATCGAACCCCTCAAAATCAGTTACAACCCATGGACCTGATGTAAGTTGACGGATCAGCCGGCCATCAGTCTGATACAGATACAAATGGTTGAATCCATCTCGCTGACTGTTCCAGATAAACTGGTCGGGTTTGCCCGGAATAAAATATAAGGGGTTAAGTGGTTCAACATACTGCTCATCTTTTTCCTCGAACAGTGTTGTCATCAGGCTGCCACCAGTGACGTCATAGCGGTTCATCTTCAGGTGGTTTTGTTCCCGGTTTAGGATTGCCAGAAAGATGCTTTCGCTATCAGGACTCCAGGAAAGACTGGTAAGATATTGGTCAGCAGGCAGTCCTGTCTGGAGGGTAACCGACGTTTTTTGCTCAAGATCATAAACAACAACAGATACCTGGTGGCTGGTCATTCCGGCCATTGGATACCTGATATTCTTTAAAGCAGCTACCCTTTGGCCCATATCTACAATTGGATACTGTGTTACCATGCTCTCATCCATCCGGTAATAAGCAAGCTTATTTCCATCCGGTGACCAGAAGGTCCCCTTGCTGATGCCAAACTCATTGCGGTGCACCGATTGGCCGTTCACTACAAATTCAGGATCGCTGGTAAGTTGGATATGGTTTTCCGCATTCCCGATAAAAAGATTGTTATCAACACAGTAGGCCAAATATCCTGTCTGTGGGTTAATATCAACGAAATCGGCCTGTTCAGGAAGTTCGCACAATCTATTAATGGCTTTGGTTGTCAGGTTGTATGTAAAATAGGTATTCTCGTGCCGGAACCAGCCGTCATTAAATGTAATCCAATTGAAGTAAGGCAGCGCTGTAACTTCTTTATATCCTGCGGCTTTCATTGCGTCAGTCACTTCTGAAAGCCTGATAAGTGTATCGCGGTTTTCTGATCCGGGACGTCCCGAAACAAATGCATCATTGATCTTATACACAAAAGCGGTTGTTTCAGGAAGCCAGTTTAATTGTTGAAGTCCAGTTGGATAAAGTTTTGGATTGAGACCGGCTGCTTCGTTGATCGTAAAGGTTTTTTTCTGGGCAAAAACCGGGTGAACCAAAAGGAAACCCGCAAGTAATGCTAATATCATTCGTTTCATGAACAAAAAGTTTGGTTTGGATTGTAACGTTATTGGAATGAACTATTTTATGAAATGCTTATCGCCGGAAAAAATCATCATCCTGCTTCATGGACTGCCTGCACAAAGTCACCAAGAAGTTCAGGCGCTGACTCGAGTGTGTTGCCGACAACGATAATATTGGCACCGGCTTTGGCGCTATCGGCTGCCGATTGCGGATTGCGTAAGCCTCCACCAACAATCAGCGGAACCGAAACCGATGCGCTTACCATACGGATCATCTCCAGAGGCACCGGGTTCAGTGCGCCTGAACCGGCATCCATGAAGATGAGTTTCATGCCCAGCATTTCGCCTGCCATGGCGGTGCACACAGCAATATCATTCTTGTCGTTCGGGATGGGAATGCTGCTGCTCATATAGGAAACCGTTGTTGGTCTGCCGCTGTCAATAAGCATATAGCCGGTGGAAAGCACTTCAATACCACTTAGTTTCAAATATGGGGCAGCTATTACATGCCTGCCAATGAGCATCTCGGCATTTCGCCCCGATATCAGGGAAAGGAAGAGGAATCCATCGGCTTTGTTGCTGAACTGATAGGTATTGCCCGGAAACAAAACAACCGGAATGTCGGCATGTTTCTTCAGGAGCTTAACACAGGCATCAAGGTTGTTGTTTGTAAGCAGGCTGCCGCCTACAAAAAAGAAATCCACCCCGCAACGCATGGCTTGTTCGGCCAGATTGATAACCTCGCTGTCTGTAGGCTTGTCAGGATCCACCAACACAGCCAGCTTCTTTCCGGGGGCGCAGAATCGTTCGTACAGGCTCATAGTTTAATTAAAAACCCAAAAATAGGCATTTAGGCCTTAATCTGCTTCAGAAAACTGCTTCGGCTATTTTTTTGATATTGTCCGACCGTCCCATGGTATAGAAATGAATCACGGGAACTCCTTGTTTGATTAACTCACGGCTCTGGTGCACAGCCCATTCGACACCAACCTGCCTAACCTCCCGGTTGTCGGCACAGGCCTGAACGGCCTTCACCAGATCGTCCGGCAGGTCTATGTTGAAGGTTTGCGGCAAAGTATTTAACTGGCCAAGGGCAGATATAGGTTTTAAACCGGGGATTATGGGCACTGTAATCCCGGCATCGCGGCACCTGCGAACGAAATCAAAATAATGCCGGTTATCAAAAAACATCTGGGTGACCACGTACTCAGCACCAGCTTCAATTTTCATTTTCAGGTATTTCATATCACTTTCCATATTGGGTGCTTCAATATGCTTTTCGGGATAACCAGCAACTCCCACACAAAAATCAGTGGCTGTGACGTTGAGCAGATCGTCTTCAAGGTATGTTCCATGGTTCAACTCAACAATCTGCTTCACTAAATCAATGGCATGGGCGTGGCCACCGGGTTCAGGAATGAAATACTTCATTGAGGGCTGTGGATCTCCCCGAACAACCAATAAGTTACGTACCCCCAGAAAGTGAAGGTCAATCAGTGCATTCTCGGTTTCTTCCCTGGTGAAACCTCCACAAATGATATGCGGAACCACATTTACCTGATAGCGGTACATCAACGCAGCCGCAATGCCCACTGTGCCCGGACGTTTCCTGATGGTCTTTTTTTCAATATAGCCATTGGGCAAAGGCTTATACACCGATTCTTCCTGATGATAGGTTACGTTGACAAAAGCAGGCTTAAATTCCATCAGCGGTTCAACTGCCTGTTGCACATGCTCAAAATGTTGTCCTTTCAGTGGCGGGAGCAACTCAAAGGAAAACAGTGTTTTATCTGATCTTTCAATATGTTCGGTTACTTTAAGAAAAGCATTCATGATACCTTATTATATACTTGATGGAAGTGTTCGGATTATTTATAGTTAAGGTTGGCGTTGAGCAGTCGTTCGGCTTCTGATTCACTGAGGTTTTTCCGGCCGGCATAATCTGCCAGCTGGTCATGACTGATTTTTCCCACATTGAAGTATTTTGCTTCGGGGTGGGCAAAATAAAACCCGCTTACAGCTGCCGGAGGATACATGGCGAAATTTTCGGTAAGCTGTACACCGGTATGTTTCACGGCATCCAGAATTTTGAATAGTGTCTCTTTTTCGGAATGTTCGGGACAGGCCGGATAGCCGGGAGCAGGCCTGATTCCCTGATATTCCTCAGCCAGTATATCGGAAATGTCGGTGTTTTCGTCAGGTGCATAGGCCCAGATTTCTTTCCTGACTTTAAGGTGCAGGAATTCGGCAAAAGCTTCGGCAAAACGGTCGGCCAGTATTTTTACCATGATGGCATTGTAATCGTCGTTAATACCTTCAAAATACTTCACCAACTCATCGGATCCATGTCCGGCAGTTACAACAAACCCCCCAAAATAATCATCGGGACTATCTTTTAAGGGGGCAATAAAATCTGCAAGAGAAAGATTGGGTATGCCGGCACCCTTTTCCTGCTGGTTGCGCAGAAACTCGAAGGTTGCCAGTTTATGTCTATCTTGATCATAATCAAAAACATCCACTGAGTCGCCACGGCTTCCGGCCCTGAAAAAGCCGGCCACTCCTTTGGCTGTCAGCAATTTTTCATTGATGATTCGGTTTAGCAGCTCCTGTGCGTCAGCAAATAATTTTCGGGCTTCATGTCCTTTTTCGGGATCTTCGAAAATCTGTGGATATTTACCGTTGAGCCTCCATGAGTGAAAAAAGAAGGTCCAGTCAATAAACGGAACAAGCTCTTCAAGGGGCTGGTCATCAATGACCGTTATCCCGGGTTTTCGGGGCACGAAAATATTGTTCGGGCCAAAATCAGCCCTGAAGGCATTTTCGCGGGCTTTTCTAAGACTAATGTAGCTATCGTCGCTTTTGCTGTTTTGGTATTTAATGCGCAACGCCTGATATCGTTCCACAATAAGATTGAGGTAGTCATATGTTTTTTCGGCACCCGACATGAGTGATGAGATCACCTGCGTAACTTTGGAAGCATCGCGCACATGAATGACAGGGGCTTTGCGTGCAGGGGCTATTTTTACTGCGGTATGGATTTCACTTGTCGTGGCACCACCAATTAGAAGAGGCAGTTCAATTCCCAGACGTTCCATTTCCGAGGCCACATGCACCATTTCTTCCAATGAAGGCGTTATCAGACCGCTCAGGCCAATCACGTCAACTCTTTCTTCTATTGCAGTCTGCAGAATTTTGTCGGCAGGAACCATCACCCCAAGGTCAATTACCTCAAAGTTGTTGCAGGCCAACACAACACCCACGATGTTTTTTCCAATGTCGTGTACATCGCCTTTTACGGTTGCCAGCAAAACTTTTCCGGCAGATGATGAAGCCGTTGTTTTTTCGGCTTCGATATAAGGCAGCAACACTGCAACAGCTTTTTTCATCACCCGCGCACTTTTCACCACCTGGGGCAGGAACATTTTTCCCGAACCAAAAAGGTCGCCCACCACACCCATACCATCCATCAGCGGACCTTCGATAACATCAAGGGCACGGGGATACAGATGTCTTGCCTCGAGCACATCTTCTTCGATAAAATCGGTTATCCCTTTGATCAATGCATGTTTCAGGCGCGATTGTACGTCCTCCGAACGCCATGCCTGAATTTGCTCCTGTTTTTGCTCCTTTTCACTGTGTTTGGCAGCATAAGTAAGCAGACGCTCGGTGGCATCTGCCCTTCGGTTAAGAACAAGATCTTCGGCAAGGGTAAGCAGTTCGGGTGCTATCTCATCGTAAATCTGCAGCATACCCGGGTTAACAATCCCCATGTCCATTCCGGCTTTGATGGCATGGTACAAAAACACCGAATGAATGGCTTCGCGCACGGCATCGTTTCCCCTGAAGGAAAAAGAGAGATTACTTACCCCACCACTCACTTTTGCATGAGGCAGGTTGGCCTTGATCCATCTGACAGTATCAATATAATCAACAGCATAGCCGTTGTGTTCCTCCATTCCGGTACCAATTGCCAGAATATTGGGATCGAAGATGATGTCTTCGGGAGGAAAACCGACCTCTGCGGTAAGTATGCGGTAGGCCCTGCTGCAAATACTTATCCTGCGTTCGAAGGTAGATGCCTGCCCTTCTTCGTCAAAAGCCATCACAATGACTGCTGCGCCGTATTTCAGAATCAGCCTGGCCTGTTCCTTAAAAACTGTTTCGCCTTCTTTAAGGCTGATCGAATTGACAACGGCTTTTCCCTGAAGGCATTTTAATCCGGCTTCAATAACCTCCCATTTGCTCGAATCAACCATCACAGGCAGTCTTGCGATTTCGGGATCCGACATCATCATGTTGAGGAAGGTGACCATTTCGTGCTTTGCGTCGAGCATGCCGTCGTCGAGGTTTACATCAATCACCTGGGCTCCGCCTTCAACCTGCTGGCGTGCAATCCCGAGCGCTTCTTCGTATTTCTTTTCCCTGATGAGCCGGGCAAACTTCAACGAACCACTTACATTGGTGCGCTCGCCAACATTCACAAAATTCTTTTCATGGTTCACCCTAAGACTCTCAAGTCCGGTGAATACAGTCTCGGCTTTACGGGCCGGGGCTTTGCGGAGTGGTGCCGTACCGGCAAGTTTCGCAAACTCCCTGATGTGGTCTGGTGTTGTGCCACAGCAACCCCCTACAATATTTACAAACCGGTGTTGCAGGAAATCATGGATATGCTGTCCCATAATCTGCGGGCTTTCGTCGTATTCTCCCAACTCATTGGGCAATCCTGCATTGGGGTAGGCACTGATGGCAAAAGGGGCAAGCTGGGACAATTCTTCGATGTAGGGCCTCATTTCATGCGCCCCCAGCGCACAGTTAAGCCCAACGCTCAGCAGGTCGAGGTGTACCACCGAATGCAGAAACGCATCCACAGTCTGTCCTGAAAGGGTGCGCCCGCTGGCATCGGTTATGGTACCTGAAACCATTACCGGAATTCGTGTACCCGTTTGGTCCTGCAGCTTGCTGATGGCAAACAGGGCTGCCTTGGCATTGAGTGTGTCGAAAATTGTCTCCACAAGGAGAATGTCGGCCCCCCCTTCCATCAGGGCTTTGGCTTGTTCATGATAGTTTTCGACCAGTTGGTCGTAACTGACTGCCCTGTAGCCGGGGTCGTTCACATCGGGCGACATGGAGGCGGTTTTGTTGGTCGGGCCGATTGCTCCGGCCACAAAACGGGGTTTGTCCGGATCCTTTGCCGTGAATTCATCTGCAGCCTGACGGGCCAGCTGTGCAGCGGCAAGATTGATTTGGGGAACGTATTCTTCGAGCGCATAATCCGATTGCGATATGCGGGTTCCGTTGAAGGTGTTGGTTTCGATGATGTCGGCCCCGGCTTCGAGATATTGCCGGTGGATTTCGAGTATGATATCGGGCCGGGTAAGGCATAACAAATCATTGTTGCCTTTGAGGGGTTTGTGGTGTGTTGCAAACTGCACGCCCCTGTAGTCCTGCTCGTCGAGCCGGTATTGCTGAATCATGGTACCCATAGCGCCATCAAGCACCAACACACGCCTTTCGAGCAGCTCCCTCAGAATCTCTAAAGTAGTTTTCATTTCTCTTCCTTTCACTGATGCACTGTGCCAAACCACTTAAACACGCGACAACCGCTCTGGGTTCAGTCAGTTCTTTTCTGTTCGTTCTTGTTTAACAATCGTTTCATTTATAAGCTCCGGCTGCCTTTCGGCCTCCGGATTAGGTCTTAGCACCACTCCCGCGGCAGCGGGAAGGTTGCTAGGGTTTCGCTGAGCCTAATCTCTCCACCCTTCTTTATAAATCAAAACGCCTTGTTTTGAGGAAGGTCATTTTGAAATACGCCCGGCAAAGTTAAATCAAATTCTGCATAACATGAAAATTATTTGGAATGAGTCTTGATAATTCTGGTTCGGGGAGCTATCTGTTTTTTATGAGTGTCTGTTTTAAGATATCGGACCAAATGGTCGAAATAAGGTTTCTCTTGTATAAAAAAGAACAACCGATTAGCTTTAGGGCAATGTTGGATGTCGTAGGAATAACTTCATATTAACAAGTAACTCAAGCATGGGCCGCGGTATGCTGTTGCGAACTGTAAAAACAAAACGATCATTTATCCGGGGCGTACTAAAACCAACAGAAATTGTTTCATACTCAAATTTAGAATCATTCCAAACTTCTTCAAATTTCTTTGTGTTTTCGGCAAAATTTGTATCAACAAATGCTGACCGGGGTGTTTTCCAATGTTAATTCTTTGTTGAATGCTTGCATTTTGCCGCATACCATTCGTATCTTCGTGTTGTAATCATTTACAAAGCAAGTTCCTTATTTATTCATTCATTACAAACAAACACATGAAAACCTATCAAACGCATTTTACTCCTAAATCGTTGATAATCAGAGGGGGGGGTTAAGAAAAATTATCATTGCCCTCTTACTAATGATGGGCATTAACCTAGCGACTGCACAGACAGTCATTGAAGGAAAGTTATTGGTCTTGACTCTTAATGATGAAGCCCGTCCTGGCGACGGGCGTATGGTAAAAAATCAAGAACTATTTGATCTTTTTCAGGAATTTGAGGTTACTGATTTTGAACAAGCAATGCCATTTGCTCGATCTCCTTTGTTAAGAAAAGTCTATGGGTTAGAATTTACCGGCAATCATGCGGAGTTTTTAGCAAAACTTGAAACCGATTACTCAGAGTTCATTACTGATATTTTGGAGTTTTATGAACCTGTCTATAACTTTGAGCCAGAAGATGGATTATGGAAAAGCAATGAATTATGGCATTTGAAAAAAATACAAGCCGATAGTGCTTGGGACATTTCAAAAGGTGATTCCACTGTGCTAATAGCTATTTTGGATTCACCTGTTGATGGTTATCATCCGGATTTGATAACAGATTTAGCATATCTGTACGATCCTTACACAGAAGAAAGTCTTGTTAGAATGCCGAAAGGAACCACCATAGAACATGGGACAATTGTAGCAAGTTTTGCATCAGCACAAACATCAGAAACAGCAGGCGAAGCAACAGGAAAACCTTTGGCTTCGATTGGATTTAAAACAAAATTGTTATCTTATGGTGGTATGGCACAAACAGTAACCGGAGTTCATGCGTCAACGGTTATGGGTGCACAAGTAATCAACGCATCTGCTTTCACTGGGAGTTATTTAGATTCCGAAGCAACAGAAGAAATTTTATACGACTGGATAAGAGAAGGTTTTCAGGAAATTTTAGACAATGGAACCGTCATAGTTGCAGCTGCCGGAAACATTGGTGGACAGGGACCACCTAGTGGTGGATGGAACGGGCTTACTTTTAATGATATTATCGTAGTTAGCGGAACAGATCCTACAGACCATTTCAGGGTATATGACAGCCTCGGACAACCTTCAAGTTTTTCACATTATTTGAGTGTTGACCTTTGTGCACCTGGAAGACATATGTATGGAGCAACAGGCACTTTATACAATGACACCATTGACATTTGGCCTTATTATCACTGGCATTCCGGCACTTCATTTGCCGCTCCGATTGTGGCTGGCACTGCCGCACTGATCAAATCCATCAACCCATGTCTTACACCGGCTACAGTGCAGCATATACTAAAGACAACCACTGATTCCATAGCTGATGCACATTTGTACCCTTACCGAATAGGGACAGGAAGACTTAACGCATACAGAGCAGTGAAGCTTGCGCAAGAAAGCTACAGCCCAAAGAATTATACCATCAACACTGGGCAAAGCATTGTGTGGAACGATGTTAAGTTTATCGACACCCTATGGATTAAACCAGGCGCAACTTTAACTATCAACAAGGACTGTTTCTTTAATGAAAACGGTGTAGTCATTGTTGATACATCTGCCAAGCTTGTTGTAAACGATGCTACACTGACAACTTCGTGCCGCAATATGTGGTATGGCATTCAGGTTTGGGGCAACAAAAACCGTAGCCAGTTGCCTTATGGCAGCCAGTATGCCCAGGGAAGGGTGTATCTTGAAAATGCAACTATAGAAAACGCAAAGGAAGCAGTAAGGCTTTGGAAACCATTTGACTACAATTCCACAGGTGGTATTGTTATGGCGCGAAACACCACTTTCAGGAACAACCGCAGAGCAGTTGAGTTCATCAGCTACCAGAATTTTCACCCCTATAGCCTCGATCCAGAACCTAATTTTAGTCGTTTTTTTAATTGTACTTTTGATGTAAACGATGATTATATAGGTATGGGAGAGAACTATATACCTTTTCATGGCTTTGTTAGCATGTGGGAAGTTGACGGGGTTCGCTTTGAGGGATGCGATTTTGCCAACAATAAAACCACATTATATACTGAAGATGGAGAATTGATAGACAGTGAACTTGCCGGATTTGGATTATTGACCATTGATGGCGGATTCAGCGTAAGGCCTTATACTGCCGATCAGGTGGTTGATTCATGCCATTTCGACAGGCTTAAATACGGTATAAAAGCATCTACAGCTTTACTAAAGAACACTTTTGAAGTGTGGCAGTCCTCTTTTAAGGACAATATTACAGGTATTTATACCAGTAATGTGGGCATGCCCGCCATAGTTAAGAATAGCTTTTTGATCAATGCCGGTATAATGAACCAAAATACAGATACCGTTTTGTTTGCCGGTGTGTATCTCGACAACATGACAACAGCCTACATTGTTGAAGAAAATAACTTCAGCAGCACAACTGGAATAGCTTATATTCAGAACGATAAAAGCATAGGTATCTGTATAAATAATTCGGGGTCAGATAACAATAAGTTATATAACAATCAGTTCGAAGACCTGTTTATTGGAGTGCTGGCACAAAACCAAAACCGTGACCGAACAGGTGATTTTGGCCTTGAAATCAAGTGCAACAGGTTTTATAACTTACAATATGATATTGCCGTAACCGCCGAAAATTATAGTTCAGTTGCTGGAATAAAATTTAATCAGGGTTCAGGTGCTAACGATGTTACCGCACCAGCCGGCAACCAGTTTGCCATGGTTGGAGGATATCCCTTGGATGCCTGGGATTTATATTGGAACAACAGAGTGAACCAAATACATTATTGGTATCATGCAAACCAGGGTAACTACCACCTGAAACCGGATTCGATTTCTGTGTTCTTTGCTTATACATCGCCAAATATTCCGGCTGGTACATTTTCACAAGACTCTTCTTGCCCTTCTAACTTTACCGGAAGTGGGGGAAATGAGCTTAGGGGTTTGTATGTTAATCAATTAAACAACCTAAATGATTCAATTGAATCTACTACTTCATTACTTGCCTTGCTTGTGGATGGGGGCAACACTGAAGGAACAAAGGATATGGTTGAAAACGCCTGGCCAGATGAAACAATGGAAGTGCGTGATGACCTCATGGCAAAGTCACCCTATCTGAGCGATGAAGTAATGCTAAGTGCTGTAAAACAGCAGGTAGTATTGCCTTCTGTGATCGTTACCGAGATTTTGGTTGCCAATCCACATTCAGCCAAGTCCGACACTTTGCTCAACGAGTTCTTTGCCCGCGAAGATGTAACAAACAGCCAACTTGATGAGGTTGAAGTCAACAGGATGGTTACTGGTGCAAAGGAAAGTCTCGAAAGCAAGTTGACCGGCTACAGAGGCAAGCGGGATTATTCACTGTCTCAACTCATACATAGCTACTATACTGATACACTTATGAAAAACCCAAACGACAGTGTTATTACACTACTTCAACCCTTGGAATACCCCACTGCACGTTACAAACTGGCTGAAGCACTGTTCCACAAAAAGGATTTTCAACAAGCCATTGATGTGCTTGACGACCTTGCCGAGGAACAGAGTATTTTCGGGGATGAACTTGAACAGCACAACCAGTTTAGGTCAATGTATGCATGGTGGCAAACAGTGCATAATTCGGGCAAAAACCTATTCAGCCTTACTGAAAGCGACTTGACAACCCTACAGGGTATCTACACCCAATCAGCAGGCAAGGCACGGGCAATGACGCATAATATGATTATTGCGTTGGGCTTAATTGACTATCAGGAACCTTATATCCTTCCCGAGCCAGAACTTAAGAACGAAAAAGTTCGACCAAGGAAAGCAGAAAGGAGAATTGGAGTACCGGCATTGAACGTTTTTCCTAATCCAGCAAAAGAATATATGATTATTGAATGTGTAACTGAGTCTATACCAAGCACAAAAATGTTACAGATATTAGACAGCAACGGCAAATTGGTGATGGTACAAAACCTTGACCGTCTATCTGGTTATAGTGTGGTTGACTTAAGACAACTGCCAGCAGGAGTTTATATGGGCAATGTAGTTGTGGATGGTAAACTACATAGTACTATTAAAGTTATATTAAACAGATAAGAAATCCTTTTCAATGACAGGTGTTCAATAGCAACACCTGTCATTGATATTTAAGTATCAATTTTCTATTTGAATATATTTAATTCTGAGTTTATGGCAAAGTTGAAAAACATATATATATTTCTTTTTATTTCCTTTTTTTATTTAATTATGGGAGATTTAAAATCCCAGGAATATTTTAATATTAGGGAAAGTTTTGATGGGGCTAATACTTTGGAGTTTTGTAAAGATATTATGACCGTTACAGATGGATATGTTATCATGGGTGGATTTGCAGAGGATTCCAATTTTCAATATCATTACGGGGTATTAAAAATAGATAAAGAAGGGAACACTGTTTTAAGAAAGATATATTATTCTGATAGTTTAAGAAATGTTGGATTAGGTCGGAGGAACGGTTGTCTTAATCAGAGCGCTACTGGTGATGCCTACTACAACGTTGGATTAAGCCGAAGGTTTATAGATGAAGGAATAGGCGTTTTGGATGAAGGGATTATTGCCAAATTCGATACATTATTTAATTTAACATGGATGAAATACTATCGGGATAGAATAGATCCTGTTGACAGTAGTTTTTTCTTTGAACATGTTAAAGTTTTGGAGAATGACAAACTAATAATTGCAGGCACCTTGTACAAAGGAAATTCCAGTACATCATTGTTATTGAAAGCCGATAGTTCAGGAAATGAACTTTGGAGAAAATACTTTGAGAGTGGCTCGCTTAACCAGGGGCTAAATGTTATCCCCACCCCTGACGGGGGATTTGCACTATCATGCTTTAAGTGGTCATTTCAAAGCGGACTTTCTCACAACTACCTGATCAAGACAGATAGCCTGGGCAATGAGCAATGGCGCCGCTACATTGGGGGGAATTATGCAGATGGGCCGCTCTACCTTGCCAACACACCCGACAGCACCATTGTAGGGGCTTATGCCTATTCGGATGGTTTGGCACCTTCATCGTCAGACAGCTACAATCGTATTTCAGTTGTGAAATATGACCTTCAGGGGGACAAACTGTTTGAGAAGATATATGGCGAAAGTATTCTGAATCGATGGGTCTCATCCATAACACCGGATAACCACGGGAATTTTGTTGTATCCGGATCAAATAAATTCTATCCTCCTGAAGGAAACTACTCTTATGAAGGTTCTTTGCTCAAGGTGGACAACAATGGCGACTACATTTGGTATAGACAATATCGGCACCCTAGCACTACAGTTTCCTTTAATTATCTGGAGGGTGTTACCAATGCTGCTGATGGCGGCTTTGCAGCAGTTGGCGCTTTATATCCTTTCCACCCCGATACCGGTGGCCAGGATATATGGGTAATCAAGGTGGACAGCATGGGCTGCATCAACTTTGATGATTGCTGGGTGGGTGTGAAAGAGCTGCCATTGCCACGAAACGAAACTGCCATGCTGCGCGTGCACCCCAACCCGGCAAAGGACAGGATACAGCTCAATTTCGGGCCGGATGAACTTTACCAGGCAAAAACACTGCACCTGTATGATGGGTTTGGGAGGTTACAACGAACAGTTGAATTGACACCCGGGCAGGAAGAAGCCAACATCAGCGGGCTTCCGCAAGGCATATACTATGGAGTGGCCCTGAATCGCGAAAAGCAATTGGGGGTATTTAAATTCATTGTTTATTAAGTTGCTTCATTCTTTAGACATACACTATTATGTGTTTGTATTCTAATCAAGATAGTAGTATATCTGTTAATTAAGTTCTAATAAAGCTGTAACATATACTGGCACACGATAGTGCAATCAATTTTTTTCAATCTGATTCCGGTCATAAAATCAAGACCTTTTAAACATTCCTTCATCTGTTTTGTTTCCCTTTCTGTGAAAAGCTGTACTTTTGCAGCCCGAAATCATTTTAAGATCATAAATTCAAACTGATGAACTACGCAATAACAGAGACAGACCTACAATACAAAGTTGCCGATATGAAACTGGCTTCATGGGGCCGAAAAGAGATTGAGATAGCTGAAAAGGAAATGCCCGGCCTGATGGCATTACGGGCCAGATTCGGACAGGAAAAACCGCTGAAAGGTGCCAGAATTTCCGGTTCGCTGCACATGACCATTCAAACTGCCGTGCTTATTGAAACCCTTGCCGAACTGGGTGCCGAAGTGCGCTGGGCCAGCTGCAACATATTCTCCACCCAGGATCATGCCGCCGCTGCCATAGCCGCAGCAGGGGTTCCGGTGTTTGCCTGGAAAGGCGAAACCCTCGAAGAATACTGGTGGTGCACCAAACAGGCACTTACCTTCCCCGATGGCGGCGGTCCCGACCTGATTGTGGACGACGGTGGTGATGCTACCCTGATGATTCATAAAGGTTTTGATATTGAAAAAAACCCTTCATTGCTTGCAGCTTCCGTTTCCAATGCCGAAGAAAAAGCCTTAATGGCCATCCTGCAGGAAACCTACACCGAAAACCCGCGCCACTGGCACCGTGCCGTTGAAACCTGGGCAGGTGTTTCGGAAGAAACCACCACAGGAGTTCACCGGCTCTACCAGATGAAGGAAGCCGGCAAACTGCTGGTTCCGGCCATCAATGTGAACGACTCTGTTACCAAATCGAAATTCGATAACCTCTACGGTTGCCGCGAATCACTCGCCGATGGCATCAAAAGGGCAACCGATGTAATGCTTGCAGGCAAAGTTTGTGTTGTGCTGGGTTACGGTGATGTGGGCAAAGGCTCGGCCAAGTCGCTGCGTGCTTATGGTGCCCGAGTTATCATTACCGAAATTGACCCCATCTGCGCCCTCCAGGCTGCCATGGAAGGTTTTGAGGTAACCACCATCGAAGAGGCACTGCCCATCGGAAACATCTATGTTACGGCCACAGGAAACAAGGATGTAATCACCCTTGAACATATGAAACAGATGAAGGACCAAAGCATCGTCTGCAACATCGGTCATTTCGACAACGAGATACAGGTGAGCCAGCTCGACAGTGACCCTTCTGTGCGCAAAACAAACATCAAACCTCAGGTTGACAAATACGAATTCGCACAAGGAAACGCCATCTACATGCTTGCTGAAGGCCGCTTAGTCAATCTTGGCTGCGCAACAGGACACCCCAGTTTCGTCATGAGCAATTCGTTTACAAACCAAACACTTGCCCAGATAGACCTTTGGAAAAACAGAGGAAAATACGAAATTGATGTGTACCGCCTCCCGAAACACCTTGATGAAGAAGTAGCCCGCCTGCACCTTGATCAGATTGGCGTGAAACTGACCAAACTGACCAAAGAGCAATCAGAATACATCGGAATTCCCACAGAAGGGCCTTATAAACCTGAGCATTACAGATATTAGTCTGGTTACTTGTTCCTGGTTACTTGTTCCTGGTTACTTGTTCCTGGTTACTTGTTCCTGGTTACTTGTTCCTGGTTACTTGTTTATGGGGAAGATGAGTGTATGTTGATTTTCATCGTTCCGGACTGTTGATATTGTCAGGGCAATGACCATCAGCCAAACGCATCAGCTTCGCTTAGGTCAACTTACGCCTGACTACTTACGCCTGACTTCCAAGTTCAATCAGTTGAAAATGCGCAGCAGTTGGCCGTTGTACACGGTGTTGTAGCGAATCAGGGGGTATCGGCCTGTACCTTCAAACAATGCACCATTGAGGATCTGATATGAGGTGTTGGTGCACGTGTCCATCACAAACGGGAAATAATCATCAACAAGTAGCCTGGTACATGTGCCATTGGTGGTGCAACACTCGTTGGGGTTGTTGGGCGGGAAACGATCGTAGGCAACAAACTCATCGAGGCTTAGCTTATACACAATAAGGCCACGGCTCGGAGGCTCAGCAGTAAGGTACATCCACCCCCCGACAGTATTGAGCTCCTGATAAAATGTTGAATTCGGATCAATAGTTATATTGATGTACACCGAAGGTATGTTGGGATTCTGTTCTTCTTTGGCACAGGAATATACCATCACAACCGCCAATGCAAACGCTGCAAGCAACCCTGAAAACCCCTTAAGACGCATTCCTGACTTATTTATTTCCATTTTTCAAACGTACATTGACTTGCAAAATTGCACCGTTTTCTGATTTGACAGGGATTTTGACTAAAATTCAGTTACATTTGCATGAAGTTGAGTTGATATTGACCCCTTAAAAATGATACACAGGAATAAAATACCGTCGGTATGGCGCCTGACATTAATAGTGTTCCTCGTAACGCTTATTGCATGCAAAAGCAACGAGGCCACACAATCGCGGAAAGAGGCCGAAAAAAAGGAAGCTGCCGAGCTTAAGGAAATTAACAAAGAATATGAAAAGGGGGTTGAAGCGCATTACAAGATGCAGTCTGATGAAGCCAAAAAAATGATCAGGAAAGCCGAAAAAAGAAGCAGAAAACTCAACAAACACCGCAAAACATCCTGGTTTAAACGAGTATTCGACAGTGATTAAACGGCGGAAAACATGAATGCTTTCCGTTACCATAAGATACTTATCGCTTGGCTGCTGCTGTCTCCCGGAGGATTGATGTTCGGGCAGGTATCACAACGGTCTTCACCGCAGTTTGTATTCAAGCATATCCTCTCCGAAAATATAAGCCTCGAAAAAGGTCTGAGCCAAAACTCAGTGTATTCGCTGGCAGAAGACAATGAGGGCCTCATCTGGATCGGGACATGGGACGGTTTGAATGTTTACGACGGATATAATTTTAAAATTTTCGGAAAAGAGCACGGATTATCCAACGAAACCATCAGAACACTGCATTTGTCGGGCAGGCAGCTGTGGATTGGCACTGAAAACGGCCTCAATCGCATGGATTTGGAAAGTAGAAAAATTGAAGTGTTCTATGCCAATGAAAAAGACACAAACAGCCTCACCAACAATTGGGTCAACCACATTTATGAAGACCTGTCTGGCAGGATATGGATCAGCACCAAAAGTGGTATCAGCGAATACCTCCCCAAATCAGAAACTTTCCGGCGGATTTTCAGTCGCGAAAACAGCAATCCACTGCGCAGCAATCAATTTAATATGATCTGTCAGGATAGTCTGAAGAATTATTGGCTGGCAACACATTACGGACTGGTTCATTACGAAAACAATACCGGAACAATCAGCCGCTACTTCCACAAACCGGGTGATAGAAACAGTCTGCCTGATAATCAGGTGAACAGGATCGCTGCCGATGAATTTGGAAACGTGTGGGCCGGAACAAAAAAAGGTCTTGTTGTGTACAACAAAAAGAACGAAAGGATTCAACATCATTTTAATGGAATTGACTTAAGTGAACAGATCGGCTCTGTTGAAATTCGAAGTCTGTTATATGAACCTTCGGTGGGCTTATGGGTGGGTACAGGCGGTTATGGACTCTATTTTATTGATTACAGAACCAACAGCCTGACTTCCTTCCGGCACGACAACAGCAGGATTTACAGCCTGAGCGATAACAGGATACAACATATTATGATTGATTCTCAGGGGATCATCTGGGCAGGGACTTTCAACGGATTAAACATCATTGACCGAAAAGCACCACGGTTCAGGCTTTACAGGAACAAAACCGGAGAAACCAACACCCTGACCAACAATGCTGTTTGGGATTTCCTTGAAACAAGTCCCGGTTATATCTGGATAGCCACCGATGAAGGTATTTCAATACTGGACAAACACAATGATTCTTATCAACACCTCAGACATTTTCCTGACAATCCGAACAGCCTTCCCGGAAATCTTATCCGATCGCTTTTTCAGGACAGCGAAGGGATCATCTGGATTGGCACACGCGACAAAGGTTTGTGTCGTTTCGATCCAAAAGCAGGGAAATTTGGTCATTATTATCACATAGAGTCCGACACAGGATCATTGAGCAATGATTATGTCCTTAATATTACTGAAGACAAGAACGGCTATCTGTGGGTAGCCACGGAAAACGGTTTGAACCGCCTGAATAAAGCCATCGGCACATTTAAAAGGTACATTCAGAGCAAGGAGGCGGGTTCGCTTGCCCATAACCATATTTACGACCTGCTGCTTGACCGGAATGGGCAGCTTTGGGTGGCATCGGCCGACGGGCTGATGTTGTATGATTCCGGGGCAGATCAATTCAAGACTTTCAGGGTAAACAGCAATGACAAACCAATACAGGCTCATAATACCAATAAGTTCCTCTCTGTAATGCAGGACAGCAAGGGTATGTTCTGGCTTGGAACCAGAGGTGGAGGACTGGTAAGATTTAACCCGGAAACCACAGAATTCAGCCAGTTTGTTGAAGAAGACGGACTGGCTCATAATCTTGTTTACGGACTTGTGGAAGACAACAACGGGAACCTATGGATCACAACCAACCGCGGGTTGTCGCGATTCAACCCACAAGACTACACTTTTATCAATTATGATGCAAACGATGGGCTTCAAAGCAATGAGTTCAACCTGAATGCTCTTCTTATTGCAACCGATGGAGAGATCCTTGCAGGGGGTATGAACGGATTTAACTGCTTTTTCCCTGACGAAATTCTTCAAAACCCACTTGCGCCAAGACTATTGATTACAGCATTCAGAAAATTCAATATCGAGCAGCCATTCAGACCAAAAAACGGCGATGTGATCAGGCTCAAATATGATGATAATTTCTTTTCATTCGAGTTCTCGGCACTCGACTTCCGCAGCCCAATGAAAAACAAATATCGTTATAAACTCGAAAATTACGATGATGGCTGGATCGAAAGAAGTGCCGACAAGCGCTATGCAGAATATTCACGGGTGAAACCGGGCCAGTATGTTTTCAGGGTAGTTGGATCGAACAGTGATGGATACTGGAATCATGAAGGAATAAACATCACCATCATCATTCATCCGCCATGGTGGGCCAGCTGGTGGTTCAGGGTTTCGGCAATATTGTTGGTTACAGTATTGGTTTATCTGATTATCCAACTCAGGATGAGGGCGCTGCACCGCAAACATGAACGCGAAAAGGAATGGCTGTCACTTGAGAAAAAAATGTTTGAACTTGAGCAAAAAGCCTTGCAGCTGCAAATGAACCCCCATTTCCTGTTCAATTCGCTCAACAGTATTCAAAGCTTTGTTGTCAACAGCGACATAAACAATGCCATACATTACCTGTCGAAGTTTTCTCAACTCATGCGAAAGATACTGAGCAACTCGGGTGAAAGTTTTATCACACTCCGTGATGAAGTGCAGGCACTCGAACTTTATCTGGATATCGAAAAGCTTAGGTTTATGGATAAGTTCGAATATAAAATCATCATGGACCCCGAAATTGATGATGAGTTTGTCGAAATACCTCCGATGATCCTCCAACCATATGTTGAAAACGCAATTATCCACGGGTTGATGCACAGCACAAAAAAAGGTGTGCTGACAATCACGTTCAGTGTTTCCGGTTCCGACATCCTGTGTGTCATTGAAGATGATGGTATAGGCCGCGAAAAAGCCGACGAAATCAGAAAAAAGTCAGACATCAGACGTCGTTCCCGTGGAATGCTTATTACAGGCGAGCGTCTTGCAATACTCAACCAGTATTCTGAACAAAATTACGAAGTGAAAGTTGTTGACCTGAAAGACAATAACGGCCATGCAACCGGAACGCGTGTTGAAATTACTCTGCACAACAAAGATTAAGCATCAATGCCTGAAAGTACCGAGTAAGAAAACCAATAAAAAACTGCAAAACATGATCCGATGTGTAATTATCGAGGACGAGCCAAAATCACGGGATACCCTTAGGGGCTTGCTTGCCCGTTTTTGCAACGATGTAATGATATGTGCCGAAGCAGAAGGAGTTGTTTCGGGTATGGAGGCTATCAGGCAAAACAAGCCCGATCTGGTTTTTCTCGATATTGAAATGCCCGATGGAAGCGGCTTTAAACTGCTCGAAAGGCTCCATCCTGTTGATTTTGATGTGGTTTTTACTACTGCTTTTGAACAGTTTGCCATCAAAGCAATCAGGTTTGCAGCCCTTGATTACCTTCTTAAACCAATATCGCCCGATGAATTGATCGCAGCCGTTGAAAAAGTTAAGAAATCAAAAGAAAAAAGAGCCAATCAGAAAAATATCGAAGTCCTGATCAGCAACCTCAACCCTGCATTTACCGAACCGAAAAAAATTGTTCTCTCTACCCTTGAGAAACTCCATGTGGTGGAAGTTGACACCATCGTTCGCTGCGAATCGGACAATTACTACACACATTTCTATTTTGCCAATGGAGGGCACCTGCTCATTAGTAAAACCCTCAAGGAGGTAGAAAGCCTGCTAGAAGGACACAACTTCGTAAGGCCCCATAAGTCGCATCTGGTCAACATTCGTTTGATCCGCAATTTCTCCAGAGAGGAAGGAATCATTACACTAAACGACAACACCAAAGTACCCGTTTCAAGGCGAAAACGCGAAAAAATTATTGAGATCATCAATAATATTTGAGCAGCTGCAATATGGTAATCACTGGTTTATAGCTCCGCAAACTTGTCAGGAAAAACCGTTTTCTTTTTTTTTCGTCCTGCCTCGGGATTAATTACTATTTTTAACCTCCAAAATCATACAAGTTCACATCAACAATGGAAGATTACTTCTATATTCTGGTCGGTATTCTGTGGATTGTTTTTTCGGTGATAAAAGCCAGAAACAAAAACAAACAAACCCAGTCAGAGGATTCCTCTGAAGAAACCAGCCGCCGCACCACACTTGAAGATATTCTCGGTGAACTTCTGGAAACCGAAGAAAATCAGCAGTCTGGCCCAATTCCTCAAAAGAATACATTTGAAACCATCCCCGCTTCAGAAGATACCCAAACCATTTACCAAAGTCTTGAAGAAGTAAGCACACTTCCGGAGATATACCGCCAGTATTCTGGTGAGATCACTGACAATAACCTGTTAAAGGGAATCTATGAATCACTGGAGGATGATGATGAAGTTAAATTAGTGACAACCAATAACCTGTCCGATACAGATAATACAATAACCGAAAGCCATTTGGGACTTAATAACCACGACTTTGATCTTCGAAAAGCCGTTGTCTATTCAGCTATTCTCGAACGACCCTACGCTTAACCACATGTTATGTAATTGTAACTTTTTTGGAAGCATGGAACCGTTTTTCTTGTTGGGCAATTCGAATTGTTTTTATCTTTACCGGCCTTTAACGCACACAAAGTAGTAGAACATAAATTTACACGGTATGTTAAAAAATGTACTTTTAACAGGAGTCATGGTGTTGATTTCGTGCACCCTGACATTTGCCCAGCAAGGCAGGCTCCAGGGAACAATTTTAGAGAAAGATTCTCGTGAGCCCATCCCATTTGCCAACGTTGTCCTCGAAAATGGAGGTACTGTGGTAGGAGGCGCTACTTCCGACATGGACGGCAAGTATGTCATCAACCCCATCCCTCCGGGAAGGTATGACCTTAGGGCGACTTTTGTCGGCTATAATCCGGTGCTTATCAAGGGCATTCAGATCACAGGGAACCAAATCACATTTTATGACATTCAAATGGTCAGCACTTCCATTGACCTTCAGACAGTGGAAGTTATTGACTATAAAATACCTTTGATTTCCAAGGACCAGACAACATCCGGGGCATCAATTACCGCTGAAGAAATAGCCAAGATGCCAAACCGCTCTGCTGATGCTGTTGCAGCAACAGTTGGCGGTGTGTTTTCGGCCGATGGTGAGCGCGGCAACGTACGTGGCGCCCGTTCCGATGCAACGGCATTGTTTATAGATGGTGTAAGGGTAATCGGATCCTCAAGTGTTCCTCAGTCAGCCATTGAACAGGTTGATGTAATCCTTGGCGGTACCCCGGCGCAATACGGAGATGCTACAGGTGGTATCATCAGCGTAACTACCAGAGGACCATCACGCACATTCGGCGCCGGAGTTGAGTTTGAAACCTCCGAATTTCTGGATGCCTTCGGACACAACCGACTTGGGTTCAATGTTCAGGGTCCACTGATTAAAAGCAAGAAAAAGAATATGGCGCTGCTCGGATTCTTCGTTGCTGGTGATATAAACTACGACCGCGACGGAGCCATTTCGCACAGCGGATATTGGAAAGCCACTGATAATGTTCTTGCCAGCCTCGAACAAAACCCACTCAGGCCAACAGGTCGCGGATCAGGAACCTACCTGAATGCTGAATTCCTCAGAAAAAATGACCTTGAACGTGTTAAAAGCTCCTTAAACACCGAAAATTATAATGTGAACCTTTCGGGTAATATCAACATCAGAACCACCGAAACTGTTAACCTCACCTTTGGCGGAACCTATAACAAAGCTGCCGGCGACGCTTTCAGTTACAGTGGCTCATTGCTCAACTACGACAAAAACACACAATACGACAACAACACCTGGCGTGTTTTTGGCCGGTTCACACAAAGATTCCCGGCTTCGTCCGAAAGTACTTCCATTATAAAGAATATATACTACTCCATATCAGCTGACTACACCAGGATAAACAATTCTTTCGGAGATCCCTACCACAAAGATGACCTGTTCAAATACGGCTATATCGGCAAGTTTTCTACCTATAAAATACCCACCTTTGAGTTGGGTAGCGACTCAGTTAACGGAAAGCTTTACACCAATGTTCAGCTGCTCAACTCCTGGGATTTCGACACACTCGTCACCTGGACACCTTTTAATATTAATCCTCTTGTTGCCAATTATACCACTAGCTACTACAACACCTACGACGGACAACCTGATGACCACTACCGCAACCTCGACCAGATTCTTCTCGGCGGTGCGCTTGTCAACGGTTTCAGCCCTCAGGCTGTATATGGCTTTTATCAGTCGCCGGGAACAAACCAGTCAGGATATGGCCGCACCGACAGCGACCAGTTTAGTATCAACGTGGCCGGATCAATGGATATTGGTAACCACGAGGTTAAGCTTGGTTTCCAGTACGAACAACGAAATTCAAGATCGGTCAGCTATGCAGCAACAGGCTTATGGAACCTGATGCGTGGACTTTCCAACTTCCACCTCATCGAACTTGATAAAGACAATCCCTACGTGATTGCTTATGATGGATTTGTCGATACCATTATGTATTACAGACGCTACGACCAAAACTCCCAGCGAATATTCGACCAAAACCTGCGTCAACGCCTTGGGCTTCCAGTTGCAGGGCTCGATTACATCAACATTGACTCCTACGATTTCAACAACCATACTATTGAGTATTACGATAAAGATGGGAAGTTACATACAATCGGCGTTGGTAACAATTTGTTTGACATAAGCATGTTCAGCGCAGATGAACTCCTCAATGACGGCAATTCTTATGTAAATTATTTTGGTTTCGACTACAAAGGAAATAAACTGAAAAGCCAGCCCAGCTTTGAGGATTTCTTCAATGCTACGGATGAAAACGGACAGTTTACCAGACCTATTGGCGCATTCCAACCAATATACATGGCCGGATATCTGCAGGATAAATTTGCTTTCCGCGACCTGATCTTCAATATCGGTGTGCGTGTTGACCGTTTCGATGCCAACCAGAAAGTACTTAAGGATCCTTATTTGTTGTTTAATGCCTATACAGCAGGAGAAGTTAATGAAATTAAAGGAGTGCCTGTTACTCATCCCACAAGTATCGGAAATGACTATACAGTATATGTGGACAAAATCGGAGATGAATCAAGAATTGTAGGTTATCGTTTTGAAAACACCTGGTTCAATGCCGATGGTGCAGTCATTCAAGATCCTGCGGTGTTAGATGCTGGCTCCGGGATTTCACCTTTTATCATTAATACAGATCAACAAAGGGTTGACATAAGCTCCTTTAAGGATTATGAACCACAATGGAGCGTGATGCCGCGTATCTCGTTTTCATTCCCCATTTCTGACGAGGCCTTGTTCTTTGCACACTATGATGTGCTCACACAAAGGCCAACCAGTAATGTTTTCTCAAATCCGGCTACTTATTACTTCTTTGAAAGCATCGGGACAATTGTAAATAATCCTTCACTGAAACCCACACAAACCATTGACTACGAACTTGGCTTTACTCAAAAACTAACCAACAGTTCGTCCATTACTTTCACGAGTTATTATCGTGAAATGCGTAACATGATCCAGATTTTCAGGTTCAACGGTGCGTATCCAAAAGCATATAACTCTTTCAACAACCTTGACTTCGGAACTGTAAAAGGATTAACCATTGAGTATGACCTTCGCAGGACCAACAACGCACGTATCCGTGCCGGCTACACCCTGCAGTTTGCCAATGCAACAGGAGCCAGCACCACCACAGCGGCTGCGCTTGTTGCAGCAGGATTGCCCAACCTTAGGTCAACTATACCTATGCCATGGGACCGTCGCCATCAGTTTAACCTGTTGTTTGATTACAGATATGGTGCAGGCCGTGAATACAACGGTCCGGTAATCAGCCGCGAAAAGAAAGAAAAAGCTCCAGTACAGCTGCTTAAAAATGCCGGCTTCTCACTTACACTTAATGGTGGTTCTGGAACTCCCTACACGGCATCCCGCAATGTTACTTCTCCTGTTTCAGGAGGCAGCAACCTGCTCAAAGGAAGCTATTTTGGATCAAGACTTCCCTGGCAATTCCGCCTCGATCTTCGTGTGGACAAGGACTTTGATTTTAAACTTGGCAGCAAGAGTGCTGAAGGCAAACGCAATGCCTACATGAATGTTTACCTCCAGGTGCTTAATCTGTTAAACACTAAAAATGTACTTAATGTATATCCGGCTACAGGAAACCCGAATGATGATGGGTACCTTGCTGCCCCGGAATGGCAAAGACAGATTATTTCACAAACCAACCCTCAATCATTTAGGGAGTTGTACTCACTTTTTGTTGACTTCCCGGGCAACTATAGTTCACCCAGGCAAATCAGAGTAGGTTTAATCTTTAATTTCTGATCCGGCTAGTCTGTAAATAAACTTGAAATGAAAAAAAATTCTTCGACAATGAACAATACATTCCGAATGCTGACTACAGCAGCTTTCTGTTTGCTGCTGGCATCTGCTGCACTGGCAGAAGAATATAAGTATGGCAATCCGAAAAACAGTCCTCCCTTAAAAGGCACTACTGCCGGTTGTTCGCCCTCATCGGCTTTTGAATGGCTCGATGTTAACAACGTCAGGGCTCGTATCAATGCAGGAGGTGATATGTGGTGGGATCTGCCAGGCGGAACAGGTTCAAAATACTACATCCCCAAAGGAGGTTCAGCCACCTCAATGTTTTCCGGCTCGCTATGGATCGGAGGGTTGGATATCAACAACCAGTTGAAGCTGGCTGCACAAAGGTATCGCCAGGTAGGTATTGACTACTGGACTGGACCGCTCACCATTGATGGAACAGCTGCCACAGACAATACTATTTGTGCCCAATTTGACAGGCAATGGAAAATAACCCGAGCTGAAGTGGACGAGTTCCTAACAAATGTTGATCCTGCTACCGGCGCCTTTATTCCTAACGAGTCATATGTCATTCCCAAGTCAATTCTCGAATGGCCTGCTCACGGAGATGTTTCCAAAAAACAAAGTTTTTACCTTGCACCATTTTACGATGTGGATGGTGATGGTGAATACAACCCACTTGCTGGAGATTATCCTTACTATGATATAGACAACAGCCTTTGTCGGACCAAAACTCCAACACTTGACGAATCTATCGAAGGATCAATTTATGGTTCGGTGCTTGCCGACCAGGTGATCAAAGGCGACCAGACCATATGGTGGGTGTTTAATGATAAAGGTAATTTCCATACTGAAACCAACGGAGCTGCTATTGGAATGGAAATCCGCGCTCAGGTTTTTGGCTTTGCTACAAACGATGAAGTCAACAACATGACTTTTTACAGTTATGAGATCATTAACCGATCCACATTTGAACTCACAAACACGTACTTCTCCCTATGGGTAGACCCCGATCTTGGTTATGCCTGGGACGATTTTACCGGTTGTGATGTCGGTCGTGGATTAGGCTATGTATATAATGGTAAAGCTGTAGATGGAAGCAATGAACCTGAATCATACGGAAACCAGCCACCGGCAATCGGCGTTGACTTTTTCCAGGGACCGTACATGGATCCTGACGGTATTGACAACCCAAAGTATGATGCTAATGGTATCCAGCTCTGTGATGTCAGTATCAATGGCGTGAACTTTGGCAACGGTATTATTGACGACGAACGTTTTGGGATGAGAAGGTTTATCTACCACAATAACTCAAGTGGTGACCTTGGCGATCCACAGATAGCTTCACAATATTACAACTATCTCCGCGGAAGATGGAAACAAGGCCAGGCAATGGAATATGGAGGAAATGCATTCCCAGGTGGCCCCGGGACTGTTGGTCCGGTAACCGATTTCATGTTCCCCGGCGACACCGACCCCTGCAACTGGGGAACAGGTGGTATTCCGCCAAACGGTGGCTATAACACAAATGGATTTTATTGGACAGAAGAAACCGGTAACAACGGCTCACCAAATGATCCGGGCGACAGGCGCTTTATGCAGTCAGCCGGTCCTTTCACCCTCAAACCAGGCGCAGTCAATTACATCACTGTAGGTATTCCATGGGCACGTGCTGTATCCGGCGGACCTTTTGCATCCGTTGAACTCTTAAGGCGTGTTGACGACAAAGCACAAGCCTTGTTCGACAACTGCTTTAAAGTGATTGATGGCCCCAGTGCCCCGGACCTCACCTTCCAGGAGCTCGACCGGGAGTTGATCGTCTATATCTCCAACTCTCCCACAAGCAATAACTACAAAGAGGAGTACGTTGAACACGACCCTAACATCATTCAACCCTACCCGCTTGATCCAACCAAAAGAAGCGATTCACTGTTCAGGTTCGAAGGCTATCAGGTCTTCCAGCTAAAAGATGCAACAGTAAGTGTTGAAAGCATTAACGACCCTGATAAAGCCCGCCTTGTGGCTCAGTTCGATAAACAAAACGGTGTTGGAAAACTGGTTAACTTCTATTATGATGACTTCATCGGGGCAAATGTCCCCAGAGTTGAAGTCGTGGGCGGTGACAACGGGATCAGGCACTCTTTCAGGCTTACACAGGATGCCTTTGCAACTGGTGATGTGAGGCTTGTGAACCACAAGCAATACTATTATATAGCAATTGCTTATGCGTATAATGAATTCATGCCCTACTCTCAGGAACCTGGTGTCCTTTCTGGTTTACTTGGTCAGAAAACCCCTTATCTGGCAGGCCGTAAAAACATTGGCGATAAACGTAATGGCGGTCAAGCCTATGTTGCCATTCCACACAAGATTATTAACGGCACCCTTGCCCTTGCTGAATATGGCGAAGGACCGGAAATAACCAGACTTTCGGGACATGGAAACGGTGGGATGACCCTTGAACTCAAAAAAGAAGTAATTGAAGAAATCCTGAACCGGCCACCGGCAAGCAAAACAAACCGCTTCGGTGATGCAACCTATCCAATAGTGTATAACCCTACCTACGAAAAAGGCAAAGGACCGGTAAATGTTAAAGTAATTGATCCATTGAATGTGGTTGATGCCGATTATGAACTAACCTTGGATACCTTTAAACTAGTCCGCCTGTTCAAAGTAACCGGAGAAGCAGATATCAGAGGCGACACAGCCAGCAAATTCTCTACCACATGGTCGCTCAAGGATATGAAAACAGGTCTTGTAATAAAATCTGACACGAACATCCTCGCAAATGACGAACAACTGTTTATTGATCGCGGGATTTCGATACAGATAAATCAGCCCTACTATCCTGGCCCATACAGGGTTGGACAAAATTCGTCCAACAAAGTTATGTTCAGAATACTTTCGCAGAACAACGGGTTTATCCAATCAAGCATTTCTTATGCCGACAGTTCCCGTCAATGGCTTGATGGTCTTCGCGACGAAGATATTCCAGGTTGGCCACTGAACTGGATCAGATCAGGAACCTATAAAGATCAGGAAAACAGCAGTTTCGATGACTGGAACATGTCAAGCGATCCTGACAGGCCATGGGATCCTGGTGAAGCATATGAAAAAATTGCTTTAGGAACCTGGTCACCGTATTCCTTAGTAACTTTTGGAAATAATATTGGACAGGGATCCACACAAAGCACGGTTGGTCCGGCTTTCTCGGAAGACTCCAAGAACGCCAGTCGTTTTGAAAACATCGCCAGTGTTGACATTGTACTGACACCTGATAAATCAAAATGGACACGCAGCCCAGTACTTGAAATGCAGTTCGACCGTGCTCTTGCCCAAGGAAACGCCCCAAGGTTTGGGCTGCGCAAATCACCTTCGGTAAATAAAGATGGTGTGCCTGCTGCTTCAATGGATGTAGAGCCCAGCGACAACCCCAACGACCCACATTATATTGGCTCATACGGTATGGGCTGGTTCCCTGGCTATGCCATTAATGTTGAAACAGGCGAACGCCTGAACATTATGTTCGGCGAAGATTCATACCTGTCGGCTCAAAACGGACGCGATATGCTGTTCAACCCGCCACAAAAGGACTTGACACTACCTGCTCAGGCACTCGACCCGAACATATTCAGTCAGGTTAACTTTAACCCCTTGATGGGCGGCAAACACTATGTATATATCATGAGGCATGATTATTACAAATTTGCTCAGCAAACCCTTTCTTTTGAGTTCAAATCGCCAGCCTACGATGCCGGACGTTATGCACACAGTGTGCTGGATACGATTTTCGACACTCAATTCCCATTCATCACTAACTATCTCTTCTCACAGATTATGTATGTTGGAATGCCAATGGGTGTTAAAGGTCAGGAATGGCTGTCAAACGAAGTAACCATAAAGATCAGGGTAGCCAAACCCTATCAGCGGCATTATTCGACCCAACCTCTTGATACCGTTCCTCCATCACTTGAAGTAAATGGTTTCTATCCAAAATATGCTTTCTCGACCAAGGGAATCGCCACCCAGTTCAGAGATACGAAAAAACTTCAGAACGACCTTGATCTGGTAAATGTGGTACCAAATCCATATTATGCCTACTCGGACTATGAGCGGAACGCACTCGACAACAGGATCAAAATTACTAATCTGCCCGAAAAATGCGTGGTTACAATCTACAACATGAGTGGAACGAAAATAAGGCAATTCAAGAAAGACGAGGATAAAACATCCATTGACTGGGATTTGAAAAATTTTGCAGGTGTTCCTATTTCTAGTGGGATATACCTGATCCATATCAAAAACGAGGATGGAGAACGTATTATCAAATGGTTTGGCTCTATGCGACCCATTGACCTGAACACTTTCTAATATTCAATGAACTGAGAATCTGAAATACCAATGAATATGAAGACTTTATACAGATATCTGATCATAGCCGCGCTTACAGTGGCCACTATTGCCCCTCAACTCGTGCTGGCAGGCAACAAGGACAGGTCGGGACAGGCCGGAGCATCTGAACTGCTGATCAATCCGTGGGGCAGAAGCACCGGGTGGGGAAATGCAGGAATGGCCAGAATCAAAGGCCTGGAAGGAATCTGGGGCAATGTTGCAGGAACTGCATTTACCAAAAAAACCGAAGCCATATTTGCACACACCAATTGGCTAAAAGGCTCCGATGTGAACATTTTTGCTTTCGGTTTTACTCAGAAGGTTGGCGAAACAGGCGCACTAGGACTTGGCATAATGTCCATGAATTTTGGAGAAATCCCTATCACCACAGCCAGTTATCCTGACGGTGGTCTGGGAACCTTTTCACCAAACCTCCTCAACATCAACATGTCTTATGCAAAGGCATTTTCCAACAGCATCTACGCAGGGTTTGTGCTCAAACTCATCTCCGAAAGTATTTCGGACGTGAGCGCTCAAGGTGTTGCCATTGATGCAGGGATCCAATACCTAACCGGTGAAAAAGAGAACATTCATTTCGGGATTACCTTGAAAAACATCGGGCCTACGATGAAGTTCTCAGGCGATGGACTTTCCTTGAGAGCGTTCATTCCAGGTCAGGAAACACAATTTACGGTTGAGCAACGTTCAGAAGCTTTTGAACTACCCACACAGTTGATCATCGGAACCGCTTATGATTTCCTGTTTCCTGATGACTATCGTTTTACACTTGCCGGTAATTTCACATCCAATTCCTTTACCAACGACCAAATCACCATTGGAGGCGAATTCAGCCTTAAAGACTATGTGATGCTCCGTGCAGGGTACACTTATGAAGATGGTATTTGGAATGATATCCAAGAAGCTGAAAAAATTAATGTGTCCAAAGGACTGAGTGCCGGTATCTCGGTACAGGTGCCCCTGAATAAGGCCAATGGTTCAAGTTTTGCCATTGACTATTCATATCGTGATACAGATCATTTCAGCGGAAACCATACAATCGGAGCACGCATTAGTTTCTAATGCTCTTGCTTTTATAAAATATTTATATCTTTGTCCACTGAAAAGGCCCTTAATCTCTTAAGGGTCTTTTTATCTTATGTTTTTAAACCCGACACATCATGTCCGAAACAAAGTATTTTACCGAAGAAGGCCTGCAAAAGCTCAAAGACGAGTTGGATGAACTGATCGCGAAAGAAAGGCCACGTATTTCACAAATGATCGCAGAAGCCCGCGATAAGGGTGACCTTTCGGAAAATGCAGAGTATGATGCCGCTAAAGACGCACAAGCCATGCTCGAGCTGAAAATATCACAATTGCAGGACCTGCTCATCAGTGCCAGAGTGCTGGATGAATCCAAAATGGATATGTCGAAAGTACTGCTGTTGTCTAAAGTTACCATCAAAAATCTCAAAAATGGTTCGAGTATGACCTATACACTTGTCCCGGAAAAAGAAGCTGACCTGAAAAGTGGCAGAATTTCTGTCAACTCACCCATTGCTAAAGGACTTCTGGGAAAATCAGTAGGCGACCAGGTCGAAATTGCCGTACCTGCCGGGAAAATGACTTTCGAGATCATTCACATTGGACGTTAAGACCCTCTTTAACAACCAAATTGTTATGCCAAGTATTTTTTCGAAAATTGTCGCAGGCGAAATCCCCTGCTACCGCATTGCCGAAGATGATCGTTTCTTAGCCTTCCTCGACATAAACCCGCTGGCTAAAGGACATACCCTTGTTATCCCAAAACATGAGACAGATTATATTTTTGACATCGGGGATGAAGAATTATCAGCCATGATTGTTTTCGCCAAAAAAGTTGGATTAGCCATTGGAAAAGTTATCCCCTGCCAGAAAGTAGGTCTTACTGTGATCGGGCTCGAAGTTCCCCACGCACACATCCACCTGATCCCGATCAACAGCATCTTCGACATGGATTTTAAGCAGCCAAAGTTAACATTCAGTCCGGAAGAGTTCCGCGACATCACCGATAAAATCAGCAGCCAAATCGCCTGATTTTTAACGTGAAGAATTGTTATTGGTGTTTACATAAACCCCTTCCCCTTCGTTTCAATAAGCCCTTTCGTCCCTGCCTTCAATAAAATTTATGAATGAGCGGTTCACCACTTTGTTGCCTCCCGGTGTAGGATAATTTCCGGTAAAATACCAATCACCTGTATGGTGTGGTATGGCCTGATGCAGATTTTCAATTGATTGGTACACAACGCTAACTTTCGCCCTGATTTCGGGTGAGGTAACCATTCGTGCAATTCTTTCCGAAATCTGTTTGGCAGTGAATGGTTTATATATTTCCTTTACATGATTAACCATCATTTCCTTAGGGAGATTCTCCTGAGCCTTACACTTATTATATACCTCATTGATAACATGCTCCTGATGAGTTTCTTTAAGAAGTTCCATTGTTGCCCTGAAAGCAACAAAATCGCTCAGTTTGGCCATGTCAATACCATAACAATCAGGATACCGGATCTGGGGTGCAGAGGAAGCGATGACGATGTGCTTTGGTGAAAGACGATCCAGAATCCGTATGATACTGTTTCTTAGGGTAGTGCCGCGCACTATTGAATCATCAACAACAACAAGTGTATCAATACCTTTGCGAATCACACCATAGGTCACATCATAGATATGGGCTACCAGATCGTCACGTTGGCTGTCCTGCGTGATAAAGGTACGAAGCTTCATGTCTTTAACGGCAATATCTTCGGCACGAAGGCGTATGTCAAAAATCTCGTTGAGTTTTTCTTCGGTGATATCAGATCCAAGTGCCAGAATTCGCTCTTTCTTCACCTGCAGGCAATACCTGTTCAGTTCCTGAACCAACCCCCTGAATGCTACTGACGCTGTGTTTGGTATGTATGAAAAAACTGTGTCGCGCAGGTTATGGTCAATTTCGTCGAGAATCTGTGGAACAAGCAAACGACCCAAACTTTTACGCTCATGATAGATTTCCGAATCGGTTCCCCTTGAAAAGTAAATACGCTCGAATGAGCAGGATTTTCGCTCCATCGGAATGCTGCACTTCATTTCTTTCCAGCTTCCGTCTTTCTTGATAATTAAGGCATAGCCCGGCTTTATCTCTTTGATGGCTGAAACATCAACCCCCAGGGCGGTCTGAATGGGTGGTCTTTCGCTTGTAGCTACCACAACCTCTTCATCGGCATAATAATAGGCTGGTCTGATTCCTGAAGGGTCGCGCAACACAAAAGCATCACCATGACCCAGCATTCCTGTGATCACATAGCCGCCATCCCAGTTTTGTGAACTTTCCTGAAGTATCCGCTGAACATCCATTTCGCGTGCTATCTGCAGGCTTATCTCACGTTTGCTCATTCCACGCGAGCGAAACCGCTGATATATCCTTTCGTTTTCTTCGTCGAGAAAATGACCGATTTTTTCCAGTACTGTGATGGTGTCAGAAGTTTCAACAGGATACTGGCCCAGTTCGACCAATTTATTAAACAGTTCATCCACATTGGTCATGTTGAAATTGCCTGCAAGCACAAGGTTTCGCGTCATCCAGTTGTTGGCCCTGACGAAAGGGTGAAGGCTGCTGATATCGTTTTTGCCAAAAGTCCCATAGCGAAGATGTCCGATAAACAGTTCGCCTGTAAACTCAAGGTTCTCTTTCAGCCAGTTAACATCATTTAACCGTGACGGATTTTTTTCTTTTAGCTCATGAAAAGGCTCATAAGCTTTACTGAAAATGTCTTTGATTGGTGTTGAGGAATTGGATCGGTTTAGGTCAATATACTTGCTTCCGGGTTTCAGATCGAATTTTATCCCCGCTATTCCGGCCCCATCCTGTCCCCTGTTGTGCTGCTTCTGCATCATAAGGTGCAGCTTTTGCAACCCATAAATGGTGCTGCCATATTTGGCCAGGTAATACTCAAGGGGCTTAAGTAACCGAACGAGGACAATGCCACACTCGTGTTTAACCTGGTCGCTCATGACGTTTGGCTTTGTTTCACAAATTGGTATATTTGCCTGACGACAAGGCGCAAAAGTAACTAAAAAAACAGGATGATAACAATAAGAAAAGCCCGCCCGGATGATTGGGAAACAATTACTTATTTTCAGTTACGAATGGCTTCAGAAACAGAGGGAATCCAACTCGACCACGCTGTTCTAAGTGAAGGTGTAAGATCGGTTTTTGCGCAACCATCAAAAGGATTCTATCTGGTAGCTGAAAACGAAAATCAAATTCTGGGTTCGCTGATGGTTACTTTTGAATGGAGTGACTGGCGCAACAGGCAGATATATTGGATTCAATCAGTTTATGTGCTTCCAAATTTCCGCAATCAAGGCATCTACCGTTCCCTATACAATTATGTGGTTTCGCTTGCCGAACAATCTGATGAGGTGGGTGGAATCAGACTCTATGTTGACAGGTCGAACCTCTCAGCACAGCAGGTTTATTCCCGACTTGGAATGAACGGCGAACACTATCAGGTTTTTGAATGGATGAAACCTTAAGCTTCAATGGTTCTTTCTGAATGATCGTTTTCAATACAGCCTGAATGCGGTGCTCACATAATCCTTTGATTGCAGGTGATGGCTTGCACTTCAGTTAATTAATTCAACTATTTTTGTTGCTAAACAAGATCACATGGGAAAAAAGACCAGGATTCCGCATACTTATGTCATCGTTTTCTTTATTATTATATTGGCCGCTGTCCTTACCTGGGTTGTCCCTCCTGGAAAGTACGTACGCATTGAAAAGCTTAATGAAGGAGCAAGCACAACAGAACTAAAATTTTTTTTTAAAGACCAAATTCCCGAACCCTTTCGTCAGGATTTCAAGTCTTCTCCGCAAACGTGGCAGGTATTTGCGGCCCTGTTCAATGGGTTTGTCAAACAAAGCAACATCATAATCTTCATATTGATGATCGGTGGAGCCTTCTGGATTCTGAACCAAAGTAGGGCAATTGATGCGGGAATTTTTGCTTTTCTGAAGTTTACCCGAAATCTGGGGCGGTACAAGCTACTGAAACACATAGGTGTGGACAATATTGTAATTGTACTCATCATGTTAATGTTCAGTGCTTTTGGAGCAATATTCGGCATGAGTGAGGAAACCATTGCTTTTGCGATTATACTCGTTCCCCTGGCTATTTCCATGGGTTACGACTCCATTGTTGGTGTTTGCATGGTATATGTTGCGGCCCATCTCGGCTTTGCCGGCGCCATTCTGAACCCGTTCACGGTCGGAATCGCACAGGGATTATCTGAAATCCCTTTGTTTTCAGGAATAGAATACCGCATTTTTGCCTGGGTAATGATCAATCTGACAGGTTTTTACTTTGTTCTGCGCTATGCACGCAAAATCAGAATAAACCCAATGAAATCAACTGTTTGGGAGGAAGACGCTTATTGGAGAAGCCATTCCGCCATTGATGCTGCCGACATACAGTATAACAGGCCCCGCATGGCCTGGATCG
>Ga0351861_1008_pt1 | contig 52467 bp, 39 predicted proteins | sample BONcelHFGM3001F9_FD_206795 | JGI IMG/M metagenome (GOLD analysis project Ga0351861, IMG submission 206795) | Enriched cells from coal bed in the Powder River Basin, Montana, United States - BONCAT cells FGM rep2 HSBNCT.FGM.300.1.F9 ...
GGGGGTCGTAGGGTTCGCCTTCCTTTCCAATGGAGCGGCGGTCGTAGGGGCACGCGCCGTTGTCGGAGAGAAAGAGGATGAGGGTGTTGTCGAGTTCGCCGTTGTGTTCGAGGTCGGCGAGGATGCGTCCCAGCTCCTGGTCGACACGGTCGATGAGTCCTGCGTAGGCGGCCATGCGCCGTGCTTCCCACGCCTGCATTTCCGGAGACAGGGAATCCCATGCGGGAATGTGGCCGGGCCGTGGGCTTGGCTCGATGGTTTTGTCGAAGAGGCCGAGTTCCTGCTGTTTTTTGAACCTTGCGGCGCGGGTGGCGTCCCATCCGGCATCGTATTTACCGAGGTATTTTTTGTAGTCGGCTTCGAGTGGCTGGAGGGGGCCGTGGGGCGCATTGAAGGCGACGTAGAGGAACCAAGGTTTTTTTGTTTCGCGGGCTTCTCCCAGAAATTTCAGAGCGTAGTCCACATCGGCGACGGTGGTGTAAAAGCCTTGCGCGGGTACTTTCCACGGCTGGCCGTTGAGGCGGAAGGTGTCGTTGCCGAGGTAGTAGTTGGTTGCGCCGGAGAGGTGGCCGAAGTAGCGCTGGAATCCGAAGTCGGTGGGTTGTTTGTCGAGATGCCATTTGCCGGTCATGGCGGTGAAGTAGCCGGCGGGGGCGAGGACTTCCGGGATGATCTCGGCATGGGTGAGATTGACATCGCCCGCCTGCCGGCACCAGCGGCCCGAGAGCAGGCTGACGCGTGAGGAATGGCATTTGGCGGTGTTGTAGAATTGGCTGAAGCGCAACCCTTCCCGTGCGAGCCGGTCGAGATTGGGGGTTTCGATTTCGGAGCCGTAGCAGCCGATGTCGGAGAATCCGAGGTCGTCGGTGAGAATGACGAGAATATTGGGCCTGGCGGGTGTGGCGGGCTTTTCGGTGGCGGGTGCGGTCGCGGCGCAAAGGGCCAGGAGGGAGGCGAGATGGAGGAGGCGTTTCATTAACGGGCTAGGGTTGCAGGAGGTTGTTGGAAAGGCGCATGCCTTGGGGAGCATCGGTGCTTGGCCAGCGTCGAAACTCACCGGCGCGCAGGCGCTGCTCCAGAGCCAGTGCGCATGGCTGCCGTCAAAGTCCGGGATGATGGGATTCACCATCATGGAACCACCGCCGGGGTGGATGGTTTCGGGCTTTTCGAGGTTCAGGGTGGGGTGCTGGCGCAGGCGGCAGGATTTTTTTTGAGGGGATTCTTGTTTAATTTTCTGGAGGCGTTGCTGCTGGTTCCATCGAGGGATGTGCGCTGGCAGCTGGATCTTGCGCGGACAGTCGGACAAAGCGCGGATAGTAAATGCTGGCGTCGTCGATGAGGTTTTTGAAGTCGAAGCTGTTGGTGGAATAAGTGAGCACCAGATCGGAGCCCGTCAGGCCGGGATGGGCTTTGCCTTGATAGATCATGATGCGCGGTTTGTCGCATTCGGGGGGGCGATAGAGGGTGATGGGAGGGGACCACGGACCGGTGAGCCGGGCGGCTTCGCGCATGGTGAGAATGGCGGGGCCGAATCCCGCGCATTGGATTTGCACGTATTTTCCGGTCCGCGGATTGCGATGCACCGTGAATTCGGTTCCGGCTTGATGAAGCACGGGCGCGGAAGAGTTGTTCTCCGAAGGTTCCGTCTCGCTCCACGCGTGGCCGTCCCACCACGCCATGCGGGAAAGATCGCCCTGGGAAACATCGTCCTCCGGCCAGCGGACGAGATAGACATCCTGCCCGCCGGGTTCCCTCGATCCATAGGCGTAGACAAAACCCTCATCGGCAAGCACGCCTGCGGAGCCTGCGATGACATGGAGTTTGTTGGATGGCGTTTTGAGCCAGGAAACTTTCCAGTCCGCCGGGCCGGCATCTGGATTTTGGACCAGTACGGCGGCCCAATCATGAACTTCGAACCCGAGGCCGTCCGGAACAGTCCGGACCTTCATTAGGAAGAGAAGCAGGCGATCGCGGAGGCGAATGCCGTGGCCGGGCCAGAATCGGCTGCCGCTGGAATCGGGAAAAAATGCGCATGGAGTGCCGTCCGGATTGGTCTTCCAATGGAAATGCATCGCGGCGGTGCGGGGATCGGCGCCTGTCTGTATCCCGATGGAGTTGCTGATCATTTTGACGCCGGCGCTTTTCCGCGAATGTGTGCCGGAGGGATCGATGATGCTGTCACCAAAGAGCCAGAGGAAACGGCCGCCGCCGAGATCGATGGAGTAGGCTCCGTCTCCGCCCACCCAGCGGGGATCGCCGCGAAACAGTCGGTCGGCGACTTCCCAGGCCGAGGCCTGAAAGGCTGGTGCGGGTTCTGTGCCGGCGGCGGAGGGGTTTTCCGCACGGGCTGGTGCGGGCATGAAGAGGGCAATGCAGGGAAGCAAAAAAAGCGTTTTCACGGGGAATTGGGTACGGAGTGCGCGGCAGGTTCTCCGCCAGCCGTCAAAGCAATAGCAGAAATGGATGAGAAAACGGGCGGGAGATGCGCATCGGGCATGCATTCTCCGGAAGGACGCGGAATTTCAGACACGGAACTTGTATTCTGAATACATGGCGCAACCATGCACACTTTCCAGTGTTTAATGGATCGACTTCCCCTGAATTGACACATGTTCGCATTATTTTTCCGCCTGCTCGGACCACACGCAGATTTTCGAATGACGCCCGCTTTGGAGAGCAGGAACGAGATTCCCATTTGCTGAACCAGCTGCTTATGGAGCGGAGCATCTTCCTTTGCGAGGGGGATATTCCTCTTCAGCCTGTTTTTGCGAAGAATGCGAATTATTGGCCGTCCGCTCCGGCTGCAACCCACGGCTCATGAAAAACCCAACCCTCATCGGAACCCTCGCGCTGGCGTGGGGTGTCTCACTTTCTTTATTTGCCGCAGGGGAATCTCCCTCCCCACCCCCCGAAGGAAAAACCCAACATCGTCGTCTTTCTCTGCGACGACTTGGGTTTGAAGGATTCCACGCCCTACGGTGCCATCGACGTGCGCACGCCGAACATGCAGATGCGTCGCCGACGCGGGCCTCACCTTCAATGCCTGACCCCAAAGAAACCAGTAACGCAACCGTCTCGAACCCTGAAATCACCCAGCGCCTGACAGGGCTGGCACTGGCGTGGAGAAATTTCCTGCCATGAAAATAACAATGAAAATGAAAACGGTTTTTCTCGCACAAGCGCTGGCCTTGCTCGGAATGGGATGCATTGCCAAATCCGGTGCCGCCGAATCCTCGCAGCCCAACATCGTGTTTATCCTCGCCGACGACCTCGGCTACGCGGATGTGGGATTCACCGGCCCGGACATCAAGACGCCAAACATTGACAAACTCCGCGCGGCGGGCGCGAAGCTGGAAGCGTTCTACACGCTGTCCGTCTGCACGCCGTCGCGTTGCGCGCTGATGACGGGGCGGTATCCGATCCGCTACGGCCGCCAATACAACGTGCTGCGGCCCGGGCAGAAAGTCGGCCTGTCGCTGGACGAACGCTTGTTGCCGCAGGCGTTGCGCGAGGCCGGTTACGCCACCGTGCACGTCGGTAAATGGCATCTCGGCGAATTCGATCCGGCGTATTGGCCGATGCAGCGCGGCTTCGATCACACCTACGGGTATATCCCAGACCAGAAACACGTTGTCCATAATGCTCCTTCCGGGGTGTTGCAGCGGGACGAGAAGCCCTGTGCCGACGCCGGCTGGCTGCCGGAGCTTTACACCCAGGAAGCCGTGCGCCGCATCGAGCAGCGCGACCCAGCCAAGCCGTTGTTCCTCTACCTCGCCTACAATTCCCCCCACGGCCCGCACGATTGTCCGCCGGAATACTCGAAGCCCTACGCCAGTCTCGGTGCGACCCGCAGCATCTACGCTGGCATGGTCGCGCAAATGGACGAATGCATCGGGCGCGTCATCGCCGCCGTGGAAAAGGCCGGGATGCGCGGCAACACCCTCTTCGTCTTCGCCAGCGACAACGGCGGCCTCACGACCAAGGGCGACATCGCGCACAACACGCCGTTCCGTGCGGGCAAGGGCAGCCTTTACGAGGGCGGCGTCCGTGTCGTCGCCTGCGTCGCGTGGGACGGCCACATCGCCGCCGGGTCGGTGGTGAAAGCGCCGCTGCATATGGTGGACTGGTTTCCCACGTTCGTCGGGCTCGCCGGTGGTTCGGTGGAGCAAAAACTGCCGCTCGATGGCCGCGACGCCTGGCCGACCATCACGCAGGGCAAGCCCTCGCCGCACGACGCGATTCTCCTCAACACCGTTGGCCGTGCGGGTGCGATTCGCATGGGCGACTGGAAACTAGTCCGTAACGGCAAGTCGGATGACGATGGCAAAGGCTCTGCCGACATGAGCCGGGACGAGCAAATTCAAAAGCGCCGGGAAGCGCTCTCTGCCGCCGACACTTATGAGCTTTTCAACCTCGCGCAGGATTTGTCGGAAACCAACGATCTGGCCGCCTCCGAGCCTGAAAGAGTAAAGCAGCTGCTCTCCCGGCTGGATGTATTCACGCAAGAGGCTGTTCCGCCGATCATGAAGCCGGAGGATGCAAAGCCCACAACCCCAAAATCAAAAATTCCAAAGAAAGCCAAGTAATGAAAAACACGTCAAAATATCGTGCGTGGCTTGGCTGCCTGCTGCTTCTCAACGCTTCGGCGGCAATGGGCGCGCCCGTTGCCGCCAAACCAAACATCCTGCTCATCCTCGCTGATGATCTCGGCTGGTCGGACATTGGCTGTTACGGCTCGGAAATCAGCACGCCGAACCTCGACGCCCTCGCCGCGGACGGCCTGCGCTTCACGCAATTCTACAACACAGGGCGCTGCTGCCCGACCCGTGCGTCGCTGCTCACCGGGCTCTACCCGCACCAGGCCGGAATGGGGGGCATGACCCTGGATCTGGGCGTGGACGGCTACCGAGGCGACCTGAACAAGGAATGCGTCACGATCGCCGAGGTCCTGCGCGCGGCTGGCTACGCGACCTATGCGGCCGGCAAGTGGCATGTCACCAAGTTCAAAGTCCCTTCAAAAACCGCGGAGGAAGACAAATTCAACTGGCCCCTGCAGCGCGGCTTCGACCGGTATTTCGGCATCATCAACGGCGCGGCCAATTACTTCCACCCCGAATCGCTCGCGCTCGACAACACACCGCAGCCCACGCCGGGGGACGGCTTCTATACGACGGACGCCTTCGTCGATAAGGCCATCGAGTTCATCAACGACTGCCCGAAGGACAAGCCGTTCTTCCTCTACCTCGCCTTCAACGCGCCGCACTGGCCGCTTCAGGCTCCGCCCGCGGACGTCGCCAAATACCAGGGCAAATACGCGGAAGGCTGGGACAAGCTCCGCGAAGAGCGCCATGCCAGACAGATCCAGCTCGGCCTCCTGGATTCCGACTGGGCGCTCTCTCCGCGCACGGACGACATTCCGGCGTGGGACAGCCTCTCGCTGGAAGACAAGGCGCGCTCCGAGGAAATCATGACGCTCTACGCCGCGGTGGTTGACCACATGGACCAGGCGGTGGGCCGCCTGATTGACGATCTGAAAAAGCGCGGCGAACTCGACAACACGCTCATCTTTTTCATGAGTGATAACGGGGGCTGCGCCGAGGGAGGCGTGCTGGGCAAGCTGGAAAAATCAACCCCTTCGGACTCGGCCTACTGCGGCGAAGCATGGGCCAATCTCGAAAACACCCCCTTCCGCCTCTACAAGCACTACAACCACGAGGGCGGCACCTCCGCCCCGTTCATCGTCCACTGGCCCGCCGGCATCCCGCTCAAGGGAGAGCTGCGCACACAGCCCAGCCACCTCATCGACATCATGGCCACCAGCGTGGATGTCTCGGGAGCCAAATACCCCGCTGAGTTCAACGGACACCCGATCACGCCGATGGAAGGCAAGAGCCTCCTGCCCGAATTCGCCGGCCAGCCCGTGGAGCGCGGCCCGATCTTCTGGGAGCACATGGGCAATGCCGCCGTGCGCGACGGCGACTGGAAGCTCGTCCGCCTTGGCCGCAACGGAGCCTGGGAGCTTTACAACATGAAGACGGACCGCACCGAGCTGCACGATCTCGCCGCGACCAATCCCGAAAAAGCAAAGGACCTTGCCGCAAAATGGGACGCCTGGGCCGAGCGTGCGCGGGTAAAACCCTATCCGTCGGAGAAAAAGGGCAAGGGCAAAAAGAAGGGTAAGAAAAAAGGTGAGGAATCCGGGGATGAGTAATCGGCTGGAGGAATAGCCCACGGCATTTTTTGCCCCACATGAGGTGCTCGATGTGTTCGGATAAGATGTATGCCTGGCTCGGTCTTGGGTGGGCTTTAATGATAATGCCGTTGGTGCATGCCGGTGCGCAGGGTGCATCGGTGGAGTTGATCGCCGATCCGAATTTTGAACAGGGGTTTCAGATCAAGGAAGAAGGCGTCGCGCCGCCTCCCGCGAAGTGGATGGAATCCGCTGTGCCGGTGTGGCAGATCAATCACCATTACAGCAAAAGCTCGTTTGCCCACACGGAGCGGTTTCAGTTCCGACGGGACGGGCTGACGTTTGAGGACGACTATGGGTCGCTGATTGTTCACCCCGAGGACGGGGAGGCGGATGTCATCGTCGGTTTGAATGCCAGCAAGGAGTTTGGAGGCCTCTATCGCCAGGCGGGCGATCCCTGGCCGCACGTTTACCTAAGTCAACGCATCGCGCATCCCGGCGGCTCCGGGAAGGAATCCCCCTCTATTGCCGGGATGAAGAGCCTTCCTTTTTCCGTGAGCGTGCGCTTGCTCCATGACCAGCCAAATCGCAAGGAGGGTTACAACCGCTCGCTGCATGCGGCGCAGTTTCTTCTGCTTTTTACCGTTCAAAATCTCAACCGGCAGTCGCCGGGCTACGGTGATTATTACTGGCTGAGCATTCCTCTTTACGATGACCGGGAACCAGTCACCGCACTGCATGCCATGCAGGACAAGGGGTCGCCCAAAAAAAAGGCCACGGATAAATTGATCTACAGTATTGGCGTGAAGCCTTTTACGGATGCTGTGGTGGGGTCGGGTCAATGGGTAACCGTAGGCGGAGATTTGCTGCCGCACATGATTGCCGGGCTCCAGGAGGCGTGGAAACGGGGTTTTCTTCCAGCATCGCAGGATCTGGCTGACTACCGCCTGGGGAGCGTGATTCTGGGCTGGGAGGTTCCCGGACTCAATGATGTCGCCATTGCCGTGAAGGATCTGCATGCGAATGCCGTGCTGGCCAATCCGGGTGCCAGCCCCGGTGCTGCCGGCGGTAATGTTGCGCCTGCGGCGGAAACCGTTCGATAAGCTGTCCGGCGGAATGGGACGTACAGGCCGCCTCTGCCGGCGGCGCGCCGGAGTGAGGCTTGGCGTTCTCGAAGAGGAGGGGAGGATGTCGATTGCGAAACGCGATGGGGAAGGTTTTCCTTTCCTTTTGAAGGGTTTTGAAATGTCGTGACAGCTTCATGATTGCGGCGTTTATCACCTGCCTTTTGTCGGCGGCTGGCATTGGCGCTGGATTGTATTTCTTCCACAGCGGCTGGACGGCGATTCTTTTGTACCACGGTGTTTTAGCCGGGGCGCTGACGTTGCAGAAACCGCGCTGGGAGGGCGCGCATACCATCTTGCGGGGTTACAACACGGCGGCTGCGGTGGTGTTGGTTCTCCTTTCAGCGGGATTCGGATGGGCGTTTTATATGTTCATCCACCGGCTTGATCCGGAGGGAGTGCATGTTCTGCGGCGGGTTTCGCATTCCGGGCTCACGATTTCCGGACTGGCGCTGTTTGCGGTTTACGTATCGGTGGTGAATCCGGTCCTTGAGGAGCTGTATTGGAGGAGGAATTATGCCGCGCCGCATGGGGTGGTTTTCGACGGGTTTTATGCGCTGCTGCATCTGCCGATTTTTTGTTTTTTCGGCAATTTTACGCCGTTGCAATTGTTCCTTCCGGTGGGGGGGCTTGTGCTCGCGGGGAGCCTGTGGCGCGGGGTGGCACGGAGGCGGAATGGCCTGGCGTCGGCAATCCTCGGTCATGCTTCAGGAGATCTGGCGGTGATGGTGGCGATTGGATTGCTTTTGAGGTAAATCGGTGTCTCACTTTTATTTTCCCCCTGCGTCTGTCGCGCCGGCCGCCGGTTAAGGTTGCGGGGTGATTTTTAACTCAAAGAATTATGAAAAACGTGCGCATCGGCTTGTTTGGAATCGGACTGGACACTTACTGGCCGCAGTTCGCGGGACTGGAGGAACGGCTGAAAGGCTATCTGGCGGAGGTCGAAAGCCGCCTGGTTCGTCCGGGGGTGGAGGTGGTGAATCTCGGCCTGATTGACAATGCCTCCAAGGCTTTTGAGGCCGGGCATCGGTTTCGCCGCGAGGATGTGGACCTTATTTTTCTGCATGTGACCACGTATGCGCTTTCTTCCACTGTCCTGCCCGTGGTGCGACGTGCCAGGGTGCCCGTGGTGATCCTCAATCTCCAACCGGAGCCCTCGATCGATTACGCGAAGTTCAACGCGATGGGCGATCGCACGGCGATGACCGGGGAATGGCTGGCCTACTGCGCATCCTGCCCCGTGCCGGAAATCGCGAATGTGTTTCAGCGCTCGGGGATCGATCTGCATCAGGTAACGGGCGTGCTGGGAGACGATCCGGAATGCTGGGCGGAAGTGGACGCATGGATCGACGCGGCACGGGTCGCCCACGTCATGGCCCATAATCGCATGGGGCTGATGGGGCATTACTACTGCGGGATGCTCGACATCTACTCGGACCTCACCCAGCACTGCGCCGTTTTTGGCGGGCATATGGAGATCGTCGAGGTGGACGAGCTTTCCGCAATGAGGCGCGAGGTTTCCACGGAGCAGATTCGCGACCGGGTGGGGGAGTTTCGCGAAGTATTCGACGTGCAGTCCGAGTGTTCAACCGCCGAGCTGGAGCGCGCGGCGCGAACCTCGGTGGCACTCGACCGTCTTGCAGCCACCCACGACCTCGGCTCGCTGGCTTATTATTACATGGGCACGGGCAACGCGGAGAATGAGGACGCGATCAGTTCGATTATTCTCGGCACGTCGCTGCTTACAGGGCGGGGCATCCCGGTGGCGGGCGAGTTCGAGATCAAGAACGCGCAGGCGATGAAGATTCTGGATGCCTTCGGTGCGGGGGGATCGTTCACTGAATATTACGCGATGGATTTCACCGACGATGTGGTGCTGATGGGGCACGATGGCCCCGGGCACATCGCCATCGCGCAAAGCAGGACGAAAGTGCGCCCGCTGGGAGTCTATCATGGCAAGGTGGGCCGGGGGCTCTCCGTGGAAATGTCGGTCCGGCATGGGCCGGTGACGCTGCTTTCGGTCGTGGAAGCTCCGGGGCGCGGGCTCAAGCTGCTGGTGGCCGAGGGCGAATCCGTCCCGGGACCGATTCTGGAAATCGGCAACACCAACAGCCGCTACCGGTTTCCCTGCGGTGCCCGGCAGTTCGTCAACGCGTGGAACGGCCAGGGGCCAGCCCATCATTGCGCGGTGGGTGTCGGACACGTCGCGCACAAACTCCGGAAGCTCGCCGCCCTGCTCGGCATGGAGTGCGTGGAAGTCGGCAAATAGCCAGTCGCGCCGGGACACCCTGCGATGAGCGGCGGATTCAGCGCCGTCCGGATGGGTTCAGGTACTGCCGCCGGATCACCGGGCGGGGTGCCAGGATTTGACGCGAAGCCGTCGAGGCGTCGCCGCGCAGGCGTTTGCGAATGATTGCGAGCGAGGATTCCACCATCTCATCCCATGGAATCGAAATGGTGGTGAGATTGAGCGTTTCGGCAATGGGCGCATCGTCAAAGCCGACCAGTTCGGGTGCGGGCAGCCGTTCCTTTTTGCAATACTGCAACACGCCTTCGGCCAGACGGTCGTTGCAGCAAAAAACCGCCGTTCCATTCTCGCCGGGCAATAACCGGGCAGCCGCCTTGAAGCCGTCTTCAAAAAACCAGCCGTCCGCCCATGCGATTTTTGCATCGGGAAGCAGGGAGCGAAACCCCTCCACGCGCCGTACGCTGCGCGGGTCGGTCTGGGGGCCGGCGAGCACCGCGGTCCGTGTGTGGCCGCGTGCCTGGAGAATCTCCGCCGCGCAGACGCCGCCGGAAAAGTCGTCCGTCGCCACCGTGTCGATGAATGTCCCGGCAATGCCGGATGGAGGCAGGCTGTTGAGCAGCAGCGCATAATGTCCCGCGGCGAGGCAGGGCAGGGTCGCTTGTTCGCATTCCCAGATTACGGGAAACCGTTCGTTGCTCAGGCTGGCGCTCGTCTGGACGAAGGAGACGGAGCAGGCGATCTTCTCCCGCTCCAGGCGCAGGCGCAGGCGCTCCAGCAGCCGTGCGCCGAAGCTGCCCTCCCGCCGGGCTCGCGCGTGGAATAAAAGTTGCACGCCGGTCAGGGATGTTTTTTCCCCCGCGATGTAAGTGCCCGATGCAGGCCGGCGCTCCATCCATCCTTCCGCGCACAGCTCCCCGACGAGCCGGTGGGCGGTCTGATAACTGACCCCAAAACGCTCCGCCAGCGCACGATTGGAGAGAAAGCGATCGCCCGGGCGGAAATACCCCTCGCGAATCCGAGTGAGGAGCTTGGCTTTCAATTCAGCGACTTTCTGGCTGCGTGGCCGGGGCATGGGGAGTAATAATAATCATATCAGTTTATATGTAAACAGATTGATTTATGGTTGCCGGTCCTCGCATTCGGACTGATGGTCCGCGCATGGTGAGCGTTCCCCTTTCACTCGAAGGCAAAGTTCTCGTGGTCGTCGGGGGCACGACGGGTCTCGGTCTTTCCGCCGCGGAAGCGTTTACGGCTGCCGGTGCCTGCGTCGTCGTTGTCGGGCGCAACCCCGACAGCACCCGGATCGCGCAGGAACGTCTTGGCGACAAATCGCGCGGGGTGACGGGAGACGCTTCCCTGCCGGAAGCCGCGCCGCGTGCCATCGAAGACGCGCTCTCCGCATTTGGCGGTTTCCACGGCCTTTACCATGTGGCGGGGGGCAGCGGGCGCAAGATGGGCGACGGCCCGCTTCATGAAATTACCGACGCGGGCTGGCGGGCGACGCTCGATCTGAACCTGACTTCTCTGTTTTACTCGAATCGCGCCGCCGTCCGCCAATTCCTTGCCCAGGGCACCGGCGGGAGCATCCTGAACATGGGCAGCGTGCTCGGGTGGTCGCCCTCGCCACAATACTTCACCACGCACGCCTACGCCGCGACGAAATCCGCGGTGATCGGGATCACGAAATCCTCCGCGGCCTATTACGCGGCGCGGGGCATTCGTTTTAACGTCCTTGCGCCGGGACTCGTCGAAACGCCGATGGCCAAGCGGGCTGCCGGGGACGAGGAGATCCTCGCGTTTATCAAGAACAAGCAGCCGCTGGATGGCGGGCGCATCGGTCAGCCAGGCGACCTCGACGCGGCGGCGGTGTATTTCATGAGCGACGGTTCGAAATTTGTCACCGGGCAGGTGCTCGCCGTGGACGGAGGGTGGAGTGTTTCCGAGGGAAGGGAGCCGGGTGGCGCATGAGTAAGGAAACGCTTCTCGGCATCGATCTGGGCGGGACGAACATCAAGGCCGTCTGGATGGACGATCTGGGCAATGTCCTGCGCAAGGAAACCCATAAAACCGGAGATGCGCTGCATGGCTCCGCCTGGAAGGAGACAATCCGCGCATTGGCCGCAGAGCACCCCAGCCGCGTCGGCATCGCCGCGCCCGGACTGGCGGATGCGGATGGGCGGAAAATTTCCTCCATGCCGGGCCGCCTGCATGGATTGGAGGGATTGGATTGGCCCGCCTTTCTCGGCCGCGACGTGAGCGCTCTCAATGATGCCCACGCCGCCTTGCTCGGGGAGGTCTGGTGCGGTGCGGCACGCGGACGGCGCCATGTGGTCATGCTTACGCTGGGAACCGGCGTGGGAGGGGCCGTTCTCGCCGATGGCCGTCTTTTACGTGGAGCGACCGGCCGTGCCGGGCATCTTGGCCACATCAGTCTCGATGCCACGGGACAGCCGGACATCGTCGGCACGCCGGGCAGTCTGGAGGATGCCGTAGGCGAATGCACCGTGCGCGAGCGCACCGGATTTGCCACCACCAGAGAACTGGTGGAAGCGGTGCGCGGCGGTTCTGCCAAAGCGCAGCAGGCCTGGGGCCAGGCCGTGCGGGCCCTGGCGGCGGGGATCGCCTCACTGATCAACGCCTTTGATCCTGAAGTCCTGCTGCTGGGCGGGGGAATCACTGCCGCAGGCGACACGCTTTTTCCACTGCTGGATGAATTTCTCGGCACAATGGAATGGCGTCCCGCCGGCCACCGCGTCCCCGTAATTCCTGCGCAACTCGGCGAATGGGCCGGTGCCATCGGCGCGGCCAGTCACACGAAACAGGAAGGCGAAAAAAACAAATCATGAACAAGCAAACGCCCACGACGGATTACCTGAACAAATGCCGCGAATTGATGGACACGGTGGAACAGCAAAGGGCCGCCATCGCACAGGCCGCCGATTGGTTTGCGGAGACGATTCTGGCTGGACGCATGACGCATGTCTTCGGCTCCGGCCATTCGCGCATCATGGTCGAGGAGATGTGGCCGCGCTACGGCTCCTTCCCCGGGTTCAACCCCATCGTCGAGTTGTCGCTTAGTTTCCACAATCTGGTCGTCGGCTCCAACGGGCAGCGCCAGGCGATGTTTCTCGAAAACGTCAGCGGACTGGCTGGACGCATCCTGCGGAATTTCGATCTTTCGGATAAGGACTCCGCTCTCGTGATCTCGTCGAGCGGCTGCAACGTCGTGCCCATCGAAATGGCCGAGGAGTTTCAACGGCGTGGCGTGCGCGTGGTCTCGATCATCAGCCGCAAGCATTCCGAGGCCAGTACGAGCAAGCGGACGGATGGCCGGAAGCTGCAGGATTTTTCCGACCTTGTCCTCGATACCGGGGCACCGATCGGCGACGCGATGGTGAAGATCAAGGGGCTCGACACACCGGTGGCTCCGGGGTCCACCGTTGGCGGATGCCTGCTGGTCAATACGATCAAGGCCGAGGTCGCCCTGCGGCTGACCCGAGCGGGGCAGCCGCCCAAGGTGCTCAGCGGGGCGAACGTGGTCGGCGCGGAGCGTGCGGTCGAACTATTCGAGTCCGCCTACGACGAGCACGCCCGCCGGCTGGCCAAGCTTTACGAAAACATTGGAATGTGATGTTCGACTGTCTGATCGCCGAAAAAATTCCGCTATTTGCGGAGGTGGACGTGCTCGTGCTCGGCGCGGGCTCCGCCGGTTGTTGCGCGGCGCTCGCGGCGGCGGAAAGCGGCAGGCATCGCGTGATGCTCGTCGAGCGCTATGGTTTTGCCGGAGGCACGTCCACGCAGATGCTCGATACGTTCTACGGCTTTTTCACGCCGGGCGAATCGCCGCGAAAAGTCGCGGGAGGCATTCCCGACCGCGTGGTGGACCGGCTCGATGCGGCGGGCGCGATTTTTCTGCGGCCGAACACCTACGGCGCGGGCACCGGGGTGAACTACAATCCGGAGCGGCTCAAGCTCGTCTGGGACGAAATGCTCGCGGAGGCGGGCGTTCGCGTCGTGCTGCACGCGACGCTCGTGGATGTGGAAACGGCGGATGGCGTTCTCCGGAACGCCATCATCTGGACCAAGCGCGGATTTTTCCGAATTGCCGCCAAACGCTTCATCGACGCGAGCGGCGACGCCGATCTCTGCCATCTCGCGGGTATTCCCTACGAGAAGGCGGGCGACGTCGAGCCCGCGCAGACGCTCACGACCACCTTCCGCATGAGCAATGTGGACATGGACGCCTACGAGAAATCTGGCGGAAAAAAGATGCTCATGGAGCGCATGGGCGCAGCCGTGGATGCGGGCACGCATCCGCTCCCGCGCAAGGCCGGCAGCCTGCATAGGATGAATGCCGAGGGCTGCATCTCGACCGTAGCCGTGCGCGTGGCCGATGTGGATGCGACCGACTTCGAGCAACTCGCCGCAGCGGAAAGGGAAGGCCGGCGGCAGGCATTTATCTACGAGGAGTTTTTTCGCGACTGCGTGCCGGGGTTTTCGGAATCGAACATCATTGGACTTTCGCATCAGATTGGCGTGCGCGAGACGCGGCGTGTTTATGGCGAATACCGGCTGACGAAGGAGGATTGCCTCGGCGTCGCGCGTTTCGACGACACGGTGCTGCTCTGCGGCGCACCCATTGAAGACCATCGGGCCGCGCCCGACGGCAGGAGCGAAGAAACGGTCTGGGGTTACGTTCCCAACGGCGATGCTTACGACGTGCCGTATCGCACGCTCGTGCCACGTGGGCGCGACGAAGTCTGGGCGATCGGGCGATGCTTCAGCGCGACGCACGACGCGCACGCCTCCTGCCGCTCGATGGCGCAAACCATGTCGATGGGCCAGGCCGCCGGGCTCGCCGCCGCGCTCTCGCTCGACACGGACACCGGTGCGAGAGCGGTCTCCATCTCCAGGCTGCAAAGCCAGCTGCGCGATCTCGGCGCGGTTTTGGAAGTGCCGGACAACCCAGCCCATACCGTCGCCGATGGGTGGCGACAAAATAGAATATGAAAACCAATTCCCTTCGCACCTCCGTCATCGGCAGCTACCCCTTTCCCGGTTGGCTCGAATTTGCCGCGCAACATCTGGATCAATTCGGTTCCTCCGATATCTCCGAGATGCAGGAGGACGCGGTGGTCGCGGCGATCCACGACCAGGTGTCCGCCGGACTCGACGTGATCACGGACGGCGAGCAGACGCGCTTCGATTTCAATCTCTCGTTCTACGGCTATATCGAGGGCATCGAGTTGGAATCCGCATCGCCGAGGAAGTTCGGCCCTCCGGCGCACGACCAGCGGGGCAAACATCAGGTGACCGGCGAACTCGCGGCCCCGCGTGGTCTCGGTGCGGTGGAGGAATTCCAGCGGTTGAAGCGTCTCGCACCCGCCGGGCCGACGCTGAAGGCGAGTGTCCCCGGACCCTACACGCTGAGCGGTCGATTGCTGCCGAACAAGCAGTATGCGGATCGCTGGGCCTTGACCGAAGCGCTCCTGCCGCTCGTTCGCAAGGAACTCGAAGGGCTCGTCGCCGCGGGTTGCACGGAGATCAGCGTCGATGAACCCTCGATGAGCTGCTATGCGTTCAAGGAGGATGCCCGGCGTTTCGTTGATATCTTCAACCGCACGGTTGAGAGCGTCTTCGGGAAAACGCGGATCTGCACGCATCTCTGTTTCGGCAATTTCAAGGCGCGTGCCGTCGGGTTCCGTCGCGTCTCGCCGATGTTTCCCGCCTTCCTCGATTTCAAGGCCGACGAGATGCATGTCGAGATGGCGAGCCGCGAATTTGCGGAGATCGAGTTGATCGCGCAGATCGCATCCCGCATGGACGCAGCCGTCGGCATCATCGACGTGAAGAGCTACTACATCGAAACGCCGCAGGACGTCGCGGATCGCGTCGGGCTCTGCCTGCAGCATGCGCCCGCCGACCGCCTGGTCTTCGCGCCGGACTGCGGCTTGAGCCAGACCGCGCGCTGGGCGGCGAAACAGAAACTCCGCAATATGGTCGCCGGGGTGAAGATGGTGCGGAAGGAACTGGGCATCGCATGATCGTTCCCGTCCAGCAAGACGATGCTCTGCTCGCCGACATCCTGGGTGCGGATCGCGAGTCCCTGCACCTCTGGTGGCTCGGACAGAGCGGCTTCCTGGTGCGGTGGCGGGATCGGTCGTTGATTTTCGATCCGTATCTCTCGGATTCCCTGACGCGCAAATACGAGAAAACGGACAAGCCGCATACGCGTATGACCGGTCGAGTGATCGCCCCGGAGCGGCTCGGTCCCGTGCAGGTCGCGACTTCCAGCCACAACCACACCGACCATCTCGACGCGGAGACGCTCGGGGCGCTGTGGCTCACGAATCCCGAAATGAAACTCGTCCTCCCGGCAGCGAATATCCCGTTCGCCGCAGATCGCTTGGGCGTAACACCGGAAAAATTCGCCGGTCTCGACGATGGTTCGTGCGTGGAGGTTGCCGGGTTCACTTTTCAAGGCGTTCCGGCCGCTCACAACGCGGTGGAGCGAGACGCGCAAGGGCGCTGTCTTTACATGGGATTTATCGTGCAGGTCGGTCCGTGGACGATCTACCACAGCGGCGATACGCTTCTTTACGATGGGATGCGGGAGCGCCTTGGCCAATTTTCCATCGATGTGGCGCTCCTGCCGATCAACGGCAATCTGCCCGAACGCCGGGTTGCCGGAAATCTCGACGGGAAGGAAGCTGCTGAATTGGCGCACGCCATCGGGGCCGGGGTTGTCGTGCCCTGCCACTACGAGATGTTCGAATTCAACACGGCCACGCCGGAACTCTTCGTCGAGACCTGTGGGCGTCTCGGGCAGGCGCATCGCGTGCTTCGCGCCGGAGAACGGATGACCCTCCCCGTCCTGCAATGAGTTTTATTCGCACCGTCCTTGGCGATATTCCACCGGAGCAGCTCGGGGTCTGCTATGCGCATGAGCATGTGATCATTGACCCGGGCTACATGACGGAGAAGTATCCGGATTTCCGCCTCGATTCCGTGGATCTGGCGGCGAAGGAGTTGATGCAGTTCAAGAAGGACGGGGGTGATGCGATGATCGATTCCATGCCGTCCGGTGGACGCAATGCCGCGAAACTCGCGGAAGTTTCCCGCCGCACCGGCGTGCATATCGTCTGCCCCACGGGGCTGCACTTGAGGAAATACTATCCCGCCGGGCATTGGGGCGAACTGCTTTTTCTGGAGGAGCTGGCCGATATTTTCATCGGCGAGATCGAGAAGGGGATCGACGCGAGCGACCTCGGCACCCCGTCCAAAAAACGTCTGCCACAGCGTGCGGGGCTGATCAAAATCGCCTCCGGACTGGACCGGATCGACGAGCACGAGGAGCGTGTTTTCGAGGCGGCTTCCATGGCTCATAAACAAACGGGATGCCCGATCCTCACGCACACGGAACAGGGCACCGCCGCGCTGGAGCAAGTCGGATTGCTTTCCGCATTCGGCGTGGATCTGCACCATGTCGTGCTCTCGCATACTGACCGGAAACCGGATGCCGCCTATCATCGCGACATTCTACAGAGCGGCGTCCGCGTGGAGTTCGACAGCGCCTTCCGATGGAAGGAGGGGAATCCGACGCTCGATCTGGTCCTTGCGCTTGTCGCGGAGTTTCCTTCGCAAATTTTGCTCGGCATGGATGCGGCGCGGCAGTCCTATTGGAAAAGCTATGGCGGACGCCCGGGCCTGAGCTATTTGCTCACGGATTTTCGCAAGCAACTCCTGTGCGCCGGGCTCAGCGAAGAGCTATGGCGGAGGATCATGATTAAAAACCCGGCGGATGCATTTGCCTTTGCGACCCGCCAGAATGGAAAGGCTGACTCATGAATAAGAAATGGAAAATCGCGGGAGTTAACTTCGATCACATGCACATGGGGGACCTGCTGCGGCAGGTGTTCGAGCATCCGGATGCCGAAATCGTCGGAATCAGTGATGAGCAACCCGTGCGCATGGAGGATGCCATTCAGAATTTTTCCATCCCGCGGGATCGGGTTTTTGCCGATTACCGTGAGTGCCTTGAAAAGACAAAGCCCGACCTTGTGATCCTTTGTCCCGCCACGGCGGATCACGCCGTCTGGACGGAAAGGGTGGCTCCGTTTGGCGCGCACATTCTGGTGGAAAAACCGTTTGCGGCCTCGCTGGCTGACGCGGATCGAATGATCGCGGCGCTTGCGGGGACCGGCAGGGAATTGATCATCAACTGGCCGCTGCGCTGGTATCCCTCGCACGTCACGGCCAGGAGGCTGATCGACGAGGGATGCATCGGCGATGTGATCGAGGTGCATTATTACGATGGCAATCGCGGTCCGCTGCGGCATGGGGCCGACAAGGTGGAGACGGAGCCGGGCAAAAAATCCGAGAGCTGGTTTTACCAGAAGAGCCGGGGCGGTGGATCGATGATGGATTATCTGGGTTACGGCACGACGCTCGGCACCTGGTTCCATGGGGGGCGGGCTCCCATCGAAGTCGTCTCTCTGGTAGACCAACGGGATGGGCTGGAGGTGGATGAACACTCGATCACGATCGCACGCTACGCCAGCGGGCTTTCCAAATTTGAAACCCGATGGGGCATGTTCAGCGATCCGTGGGCGCAACAGCCGCAGCCCAAGTGCGGCTTCGTCATCGTCGGCACGCACGGCACGATCAGCTCGTATGACTACGAGGCGGTTGTGCGCGTGCAGACCATGCAGCGCCCGGAAACTCATAAGCTGCCCGTGGATGCGCTGGAACCGCCCTTTAACAACCCGATCCAATATGTGCTCCACTGTCTGGAGAACGGCAAAAAAATCGACGGCCCGCTTTCGCCGGAGATTTGCCGGATTGGCCAGCAGATCGTGGATTCCGCGGTCCTTAGCGCACGGGAAAAGCGCGCCGTTCCGCTGGTTGGCTGATCCTTTTCGACCCTGCGTTCCATGAGCAAACAAGCACCCGAAAAATCCTACGGCTTCACCGCCGCCCAATCCGGCGGCACGGTCCCCGCCCCGGAATTATCCTACCGACCGCGCGATCCGAAAAATTACCGGCCGAACATCGGCCTGATCGCGTGCGGCGGAATCACCCGGACCCACCTCCAAGCCTATCAGGCTGCCGGATACCGTGTTGTTGCGCTTTGCGATCCCACCCAGGGAAAGGCGGAGGAGCGCCGGAAAGAGTTTTATCCCGAAGCACAAATCCACACCGACTACCGCGAATTACTGGCTCGCGACGATATCGAGGTTGTGGACATCGCCGCGCATCCGGTCGAACGCGAGGAAATCATCCCCGCCGCACTACGCGCTCGCAAACATGTGCTGAGCCAGAAGCCGTTTGTGATCGATCTGGACCTCGGGCTCCGGTTCGCCGACCTCGCGGACGAGATGGGGGTGAGACTGGCCGTCAATCAGAACGCCCGCTGGGCACCGCATTTTTCCTACATCCGCCATGCGATCGAGGCTGGTGTCATCGGGGAGGCTGGCAGCGCCAGTTTTGAAGTGCATTGGGACCACAACTGGACGGCAAGCACACCGTTCAACGACCTCCATCACCTTGTCCTGTATGACTTCGCGGTCCACTGGTTCGATCTGATCCAGATATTTTTCGCAGGCCGCCAGGCAAGAAAGGTATTCGCGTCGATTGGCCGCTCGGCCACGCAGAAAGCAGCCCCCCCGCTTCTGGCCCATGTCGTTGTGGATTTTGACGATGCCCAGGCGACCATCATGCTCAACGGGGACACCGTCTTCGGACAGGAGGACCGCACCAGCGTGATCGGCAGCAAAGGCACCCTGCGAAGCATCGGGCCGGATTTGCAAAATCAAACCGTCACCCTCCACACGGCGGAGGGCATCGCCAGCCCGAACCTTCAGGGAAAATGGGTGCCCGACGGCATGCACGGCACGATGGGAGAGCTCCTCTGCGCCATCGAGGAAAATCGCGAACCGGCCAACTCGGCACGGAACAATTTGCGCAGCCTGGAAATCTGCTTCGCCGCTATCGCCAGCGCCGAGTCTGGAATGCCGGAATTTTCCGGCAGGGCACGCCGCCTGCCCGGCTCCTGCATCACTCGAAGCCGCCCGGCATGAGAACGTCTCTCCACCGGAGGATGGGCCATGCCGCCACTTTGGCCGTGTGCTTGCTCCTCGGACTCCACGGCCGGATTCTGCCAGCGGAGGAGACCGCCGGAACGAAACCGGACGTCGTCTACTACGCTATCTTTGACCTCGACCGGAATCCCGACCTCATCGCGAGCCATGCGGGCAAAGGGTTGCCGTCCTTCCGCTTTGTTGCGGAGCCGAAACGCACGGGCAGTGCCAGCTTGGAATTGGATGTGGACCTGCGGGACCGAAAAGCTTCCGGACGCTGGATGTTCCCCATCCCTCATGTCCGCTTCCGCGACATTTCATTCTGGATCCAAACCGACCGGCTCGGCGGGGCGAAGCTGGAGCTCACTCCCATCCTGATGGGCAGCGACCGGCAGCTCCTCTATTTCGCTCCGGTCGTCCTCGGAGGCGAGGGCGGGTGGCAGCACGTCTGTCTCCGGATTCCGGAGGACGTCGCCTTGCTCCAAAACGATCCCAAATTTACTGCGATCGGAGACGTGCCAGAGGCCTCCTTCGACGCACGGGCCTACCTGATCCTTAACTGCGGAATCCGGCTCGCCAAGGAAAGCCCCGTGGATTCGTGGAGCGGGCCGCTGTATCTTGACCAATTGGAATTTCTTCAGCGCAAACCATGAAGCGTGCCATCTGCCTGTTTCTCATGGCCAACTGGCCATCGCCGCCCTCCATTGCGGCACCTCCATCCACGGGAGAGCCGGTGGGCATCCATATGCGAGACGTCCACCCGGACAATGAAATGGCGTATTTCATCATCGACGATGGCGACGGCCGATGGATTCCCAGTGCCCAGGGGATCTCGCTCTATCCGCTGGATTGCACGCACAGCTACTTCTCGCCCGGGAAAAAAGCCCGGCAATGGCGCTCGGTCAGCATCACGGGCAGCCTCTCGCCATGGCAACCCGCGTCCGTCGATGTTCAGGGCAAAAGCCTGCCGGAGCCTGCTCCGATCCCTTTGGTTTACACAACATCCGCTTCGCTGGAAAAAACCGATGTGTTTCCGGGCTCCGTCGCGGGCGGAGCGGAATACGACAAACTTTGGATCGCCGCGTATTTCAAAAATCTCGTTCCCATCGACCGTCTGCAGCTCCTGCCCGCCGCCGGGGGTTCCTTTCCATCCGACTTCGAGATCGAAACAACCGTGGACGGCGGGAAGCATTGGGTGCCGGTTCCCAGTGCTCGCTTTTTTCATTTTCCGTCCCCCGGGGCCCATGTGGTGGAAATTCCTTTGAACGGAGTCGTGGCCGACGGGGTGCGCGTGATCAGCTTCCGGCGAACCGCGGATTCCTCGGGCAAATATAGCCTGCCGTTGGGAAGCATGCGGGTCTTCGGGCGGGATGCCATGCCATTCGAGATAAGCGGACTGGACCCGAAACTCGTCGCTGCGTGGAATAACCTCTGGCTCACGTTCGGCTCGGCGAAGAACGAAATCCATGAGCGGTTCGATCCGACCTGGCCGACGGGACGCCCTTATAGCGGCGGAATGCTGGCGATTCTCGCGACGGAATGGTCGCTTTGGAACGCCATGAAAATGGCATGGTGCCATTCGAAGTTTCTTCCCAAGCTCGCGCAGGCGCTCGCCACATATCCGGTGGATGAGGAAGGCTATGTCTGGGTTACGACGACTTCTGAAAAACACCTCGAGCACAGCCGGCATTATGTCGTGGCCCCCCTCTATATCTCGGCAGTTTCCTATTACTACCTGATGACGCGGGATAAGGAGTTTATCGAATCCAAGGATCCAAAAACCGGAGAGCCCATTCTGGAAAAAGTCCGGCGTGCGATGCGCATGCTCACCGACGAGCTCGGAGGTTCATCCGGTCTGGTCACGGTCAAGGACCCAGAAATACAGGGGACTCCTGACAGCAAAAGCAACACCTACTGGGACGCCTGGCCGTTCGGCCATAAGGACGCCTGCATGAACGCACACTTTTACGAAGCGGCGGGATATTACGCCGATCTTCTTGCCGCGCTTGGAGACACCACGGAGGCAGCCCGCTTCCGTTCGCTCCGGCCGGCGATCAAGGAGAAATTCAACGAGACATTCTGGGATGAAACGAACGGGCGATACATCGGCTGGATCGACAAAAACGGGAAGCGGGTGGACTTCGGATTTGTCTTCGTCAATCTGGAAGCGGTCGCGCTCGGGCTCTCCACGCCGGAACGTGCGGGTAAAATCATGAATTGGATCGATGGCAAGCGGCAGGTCGCGGGCGACACCTCCAGCGGCGCGGACATCTACCATTACAAAATTGCCCCGCGCTCGAACACCCTGGCCGCCGAGTCGAGTGTGACGAGATATTTCAAGCTCTTGAACGGCAACATCGTGGCGACGAAGGACAGCCCGTTGGCCTGGAATCTCAACGCCCAGAACGGAGGGATGATCCTCTACGTTTCCTACTACGATCTCCATGCGAGAGAGCGGGTTCTCGGACCGGATAACGCGGCGAATCGGATGAAAGTCATCCTTGAGGAGGCGCTCAAAGACCAGCTCCGGCGCATGCCGAATAATCCCGCCATCGGCATCGGGACCGCCGTTGGAATCCTCCGCGAGTTTCCAGAGAGTGGACTCGTCCCGTTCTACTTTGTTGACGGAATCCTGGGTCTGCGCCCCTCTGCTGAAGGGCTCGTCATCGCGCCCGGCCTCCCGTCCGACTGGAAATCCGCGACGCTTCGCGGATTCCATTTCGCGGGAAAAATCTGGACGGTCACCGCCGACCATTCGGTCGAAAAACCGAAGTCCGAATCCGGTGGGGATGGCATCATCCACATCACGGTTCCCGCAAAGAACACCACGCTGCTCACCCCCGACGGAAAATTATCCACCGCTCCATGAAGGACATGGATTCCATCCTTGAACTCAACACCCAGAAATATGATCGCAAAATTCGATGCCTCATCCGGCATATCCCGCCGCCAGTTTATTGGCGGCACGTTCGCGGCGGCGGCGGCCACCTCACTGCCGGTGTTTGCCGCCAATGAGCCATCCACCGCATCCTCCTCCACGCCTGCGCCCGCTCCACGGACGGAATTCAAGCGCAAGATCAAGGTTGGGGTGATCGGCAATGGAGGGCGTGGTGCCTGGATCGCGAAACTTTTCAAGGAACATGGCGGTTATGAGTTGTGGGCGCTCGCCGATTATTTCCCGTCGGCGGTCGACGCATGCGGCGATGAATTGGGAGTCGATCGGTCGCGCCGGTTTTCAACGCTGTCCGGCTACAAACGGCTCATCGAGTCCGGCGTTGACGCCGTGGCGATCGAGACCCCCCCGTATTTCATGCCGGAGCAATCCCTCGCGGCGATCGAGGCGGGGCTGCACGTTTACATGGCCAAGCCGGTGGCGGTCGATGTGCCGGGGGCTCTCCAGATCGAGGCCACCGGAAAATTGGCCACGGCGAGCAAGCGGTGTTTTTTGATTGATTATCAGATCCCCACCGATCCGGTGAATATCGAGATCGTGCGCCGCATTCATGAGGGTGGGCTCGGGCGGATCGCGCATGTCTCGACCACGGGATTGAGCACGGGTTGCAAGGACCAGCGGAAGGGGCCGACGATCGAGGATCGCCTGCAGCATCTGGTCTGGGTCAATGACGTGGCGCTGGGCTGCGACTACATCGGCAACTTCGACATCCATGCCATCGACGCGGCGCTCTGGGCATTGCAAGAACGGCCTGTCGCCGCGATGGGCTCCTCCAGCATCCGGCGTCCCGAGCCATATGGCGATGCCCGGGATGTCTGCTCGCTGGTTTACGAATATGAGAGCGGGGTGGTCCACAGCCACTTCGGCCAGGCGTTGAAGGACAATATTGACATGACACTCTGCGCGGCGATTTACGGGACCGAGGCAAATGCCATGATCGAATACACGAAGCGTTCCTTCCTGCGAGGTGGCAAACTACAGGATGCAGGCGGACAGATCAAAGGCCTCTACAAGGCCGGTGCCGAACGCAATATCGCCCGTTTCTATCGCGAAATCACCGGGGAGCAATTTGAAAACGACACCATCCGCCGCTCGGTGGACGGTGTGCTGGCCTGCGTGCTCGGCTACGAGGCCGCCGCCCGGAATACCCGCCTCACGATGGACGAGGTGCTGCGCGCCAACCGCCGGCTCGAAGTCGATCTCACCGGGTTGAAAACCTGATTCCGTGTGTGCCTTGGCGTTCCAGCGAACAAAACACGCTGCATGCCACGGAGGGATTACTTTTGCGGCGCTGAGGAGGGGAGTGGCTCCGTTTGCAGCAAAGCAGCGGAGGCATCCGTCAATGGAGCCGCCCAGATGTTGCGGTATTGCACGGGGTGTCCGTGATCCTGGAGCTCGATGGGGCCGGTGATGGGCGGGGGCGGTGATGGGCGGATGCCTCCGATGGATCGGGTGCCCTCACAAAACGCTTCGTTGTATTGGATGAGGATGCCGTTCTGTCGGACGGTGATGCGAGGGCATTCGGCGAGCGATCCGTCCGGATGGAAACGCGCCGCCCGGAACAGGATGTCGTAGGTCTGCCACTCGCCCGGGGGCAGGCATGCATTCACCTTTGGGGGGGCGGTGTGGTAGATTGCCCCGCACTCGTTCCACAGGCCGCTCTGGCCAAAGCTGTCGATGATCTGGACCTCGTAGAGTCCCTGTAAAAATACGCCGCTATTGCCGCGGTCGAGCCAGTGGAGATTGGGCTCGTAGGGCAGTCGAAACTCCAGATGCAAACGGATGTCGCCGAATTTTTCTTTCGTGCGGATATCGCCATAGCCTCCCGATCCGAAGCCTTTTTTCATCGGGGTGACTTCCAGTGCTCCATCGGGGAGAATGACCCAGGCGACGGCACTGCCGTCCTTGGCGTTCTGCCAGGCATCCAGATTCTTCCCATCGAAGAGGACCGTCGCATCCTCGGGGGGCCTGAGACCGAGAGAGGGGGATTGGAAGCTCGATTTGGCGAGAGCGAATTTACGCAGAGGTTGCTTGGGTTGCGCCACTTCCCCGGTGAACGAACCCGGGACGATCTCGCCTTTCCAGCCGTCCTCGTCGAAAACGATTTTCTCTCCGGCAGCACTCGCTTCCACTTCCTTGATCACGTCGGCTCTTTTAAAGAAGGCGGGGAGGAATTGGATGCGATACCTGCCGCCACCGATTCCGATGACTTCGGCGTAAAGCTCGGGACGCCCGTTTTTTTTCTCGGAATCGATGAATTTACCTTCCCAGCGTCCCATGAAGGACGGCGGAGCCTCCGCGGCGGACAGGCAATGGGCGGCGGTGAGCGAGCAAGCGATGGCGGCAGCGAAGAACGGGAGTTTTTTCATGCTAGGCCTTCCACAGATCTTCGCCGTATGACCATCCCTCCGGCGCGGGCTCCTTGATGAAGGCGTTGAGCTCGGGGCGGTTCGTGATCTTCATGTTGGCGGAATCCCACTCGATGCGTCCGCCGTAGAATTGCACCAGAGCGCCGAGGCAGGCGACTTCGGTGAGGCGGGAGGCGTAGTCAAAATTCGAACCGGGTTCGGGGCCTTCGCCTTTGATGGCGCGGAGCCATTCGCCCATCGGGCCGTTTTTCTCCGGGAGGCGGGGATATTTCACGGGGGGATATCCCGCCGCCTTGAAGTCGATCATTTCCTCGCGACTGACGAGGCGGGGATTGTCCGAAAGCTCGTCGAGGAAGACCGTTTTTTTCGAGCCGCGGAAGAAGGAACCGAATTTCGGCAGATTGCCCCAGGACCATTCCTTTGGCATGGAGGGCTGGTTGCCGCCGTCATACCACCGCAGGGTGCAGGGGGGCAGGTCGCCGCGAGCGCCGAAATCCCAGCGCAGGATCGAGCCATCCGGGCACATGCCGGGGTTCGGGCCGTCGATTTTTTCCGCTTCGATGACGGTGGGTTCGTAGAGCCCGAGGGTCCAGACCGCGCCGTCGCAAAGGTGGCAGAACCAATCGCCGATCATGCCGCTGCCGAATTGGGGGAATCCGCGCCAGGTTTTGTATTCGTAAATGGTGTTGAATCCGGGGTTTTTCGCTGGTCCGAGCCAGAGGGGCCAGTCGAGCTCGGACGGAACCGGCATGACCGTGGGCGGGAAGGTCGCGGGTTTTTTAAAAGCGGGCCCCTTCCAGTTTGGGCCCGGATACCAGGAATCCACCTCGGTGACGGTGCCGAGGATGCCTGCTTCGAACCACTCCCGCATCTGGCGGATGCCGTCGTAGGTGTGGCCCTGATTGGCCATGCAGGTGATCACCCCGTATTTTTCCTTGGCTTTGCGCAGGGTACGGGCCTGCCAGACATTGTGGGTGAGGGGTTTTTGCGTGAGCACGGGCTTGCCGCGCTGCATCGCGTCCATGGTGGCCGCAAAGTGGGTGTGATCGGGGGTGCAAATAACGACGGCATCGATGTCCTTGCCCATCTTGTCCAGCATCACGCGGAAATCGCGGAACTGTGCCGCCGTTTTCATCTGTGGATTGAGATCGGCGTGGACGCTCAGATTGGCTTCATTCACGTCGCAAATGGCCACGAGGTTTTCTTTGCGTGCCCCCACGATGGCGACGCCGGCGATGCCCCCGGTGCCGATGAGCGCCAGGTTGATTTTTGAATTGGCGGGGGTGCCGGACTTCCCGATGGCAAAGCGGGGGAGGGCCAGGGCGCCTGCGACGGCTGTCGTGGATTTGAGGAAGGTTCTTCTGGTGATCATATGTAGATGGGTTCTTTTAAAAGGGGAGAGGGGAGCTGTGACGAAGTGTCAGGGAATGCGGTTTCTTGTTCGGGTGTCCTCTCTCCAGCCTCTGCTCCGGTTGCTTTCGCCATAAGTGGACGGATCGGAATCTGGCGGCGATGAGTGTATGGGCGTGGAGGGAATGCTAAAAAGAAGATGCCACAAACGCCTGGCCCGTGCTTGTAGGAATTTGCTGAATTTGTGTATTTTTGGCGCATGGAAAAGCGTCTTTTTCAACAGAATTTCCTGAAGCGCATGGACTGGAGCGGCACCTTTGGCCAAATCCTCGATCTCCTGCCCGATGTGGCCTTTTTCATGAAGGATTTGGAGGGACGCTTCGTTATGAACAACCGCCGCGCCTGTGAATACTGCCGGGCCGCGTCTGAGGAGGAAACTCTCGGAAAAACCGATTTCGATTACTGGTCGGAGGATCGTGCGAGGTCCTACTTCGAGGGAGATCGGCAGGTAATGGAAACCGGACAGCCGATTTTCAACGCCGTCAGTTCCGCTCCCGAGGAGGCTGGTTCCGACCGGCTGATTATTTACAGCAAAGTGCCGGTTCGCGACCACGGGGGCCGCATCATTGGCATTGCCGGCATCCATCGGGAGATCGAAGCGAAACGCTTTGCCGTGGCTTCGTATGGGCGTATCGGGGAAGCCGTCCAGTTCATGCACCGTCAGTTCGCGGAGGATTTAAAAACCTGCGATCTTGCCGGCGTTGCGGGTCTGTCGCTCAGCCAGTTCAATCGCCGTTTCCGGGCCTTGTTCCGGACCACTCCGCGCGAGTATTTGCTGCGTGTCCGGGTGAATGCTGCCTGCCGGTCTTTGGAAACCACCGGTTGGACGGTGGCAAGGGTCGCGCTCGAAGCGGGTTTTTTCGATCACAGCCATTTCACCCGCACGTTCCGGCGGATGATGGGTATGACGCCTGCCAGATACCGAAAACTCCATACCCGGACATAAGCGGAAATTTCGTCACCGCGGCGGCTTTCGGGCCTGGTTGCGCAAGACGATGCCGTGTCCAGTGCCGCGACGGATCTGCGGCAGAACGCCCGAATTTTTAAACTGGCGCGAAACGAGGAGGCGGGAATGGGGTTTCCATCCCTTGAATATCATTATTAGATCCAATTTATGCGAACTCCCCGCTCTCTCTCCCTGATCGTTTGTTTTTGGTGTGTTACCGGTTTGCTGCGTGCGGACGTGAAGCCGGGAGCGCTTTTTTCCGATGGAGCGGTGCTGCAGCGCGAGATGCCCGTGCCGGTGTGGGGGACTGCGGATGAGGGCGAGGCGGTGACGGTGGAGTTCGGCGGCGCGAGCGCGTCCACCACGGCGAAGGATGGCAAATGGATGGTCAAGCTGCCAGCCATGCCGGCCAATGCCAGCCCGCAGCCGCTCACGATCAAGGGGAGGAACACGGTCGAGATCAAGGATGTCCTGGTGGGCGAGGTCTGGATGTGCAGCGGCCAGTCGAATATGGCGTTTACTCTGGCGAAAGCATCCAATGGAGCCGAGGCCGTTGCCAGTTCGGCAAATCCGATGCTGCATTTGTTTCATGTCCCGACAAGCATGGCGGACAAGCCCGCCGCCAGCGTGGATGCTTCCTGGCAGGTGAGCGGCCCGGAGTCCGCGGCGGCTTTCTCGGCGGTGGCCTATTTCTTCGGACGCGATCTGGTGAGGGATCTCAAGGTTCCCGTGGGATTAATCCTTTCCGCCGTGGGCGGTACTCCCGCGGAAGCCTGGACGAGCAATGAGGCGCTGCGGGCCGTCCCGGCGCTGAAGGGGATTTTCGATGCGCAGGAAAAAGCGGAGGCGGAATACCCGGAGAAGTTGCGGCAATTTCAGGAGCAGGCGGCCAATTCCGACAAGAAAAAGAGAAAACCTCATCCCCCGAAAAATCCGGCGAATATGCACAGACGCCCTTCCGGCCTGTTTAATGCCATGATCGCGCCGATCATTCCCTACGCCATTCGCGGCGTCATCTGGTACCAGGGCGAGGCGAACCGCGAGCGGACGAAGGAATACCAGATTCTGTTTCCCACCACGATCGCCGATTGGCGCCAGCGTTGGGGGTTGGGTGACTTCCCCTTTCTCTTTGTGCAGATCTCCCCGAATACGCGCATGGTTCCGGAACTCCGAGAGGCCCAGTTGCTGACCTGGAAGAAGACTCCCAATACGGCGATGGCCGTCACCGTGGATAGTGGCACGGCAGAGAGTCTGCTCCACTCGCCGCTCAAGGAACCCGTGGGGGACCGGCTGGCACTTGCGGCGCAGGCGCTCGCATACGGGGCGAAGGAGGAATATTCGGGGCCGGTCTATGAATCGGTCGAAATCAAAGGCCCGCAGGCGGTGGTGAAATTCTCGCATGCAGGCGGAGGACTGGTTGCCAGGGGAGGTGACTTGAAAGGATTTATCATCGCCGGTGCGGATAGGAATTTCGTTCCCGCCGAGGCCCGGATCGAGGAGGGGACCATCGTAGTGTCCAGTCCGCAGGTGTCCGCGCCGGTCGCCGTGCGTTACGGATGGGCATCCATCCCGGAGGGAAATCTTTTCAATAAGGAAGGCTTGCCTGCTTCCCCTTTCCGAACGGATGTGGAATAGAAAGAGGCGGCGGCAAGCCCTCGCTCCTATGCTTTCTAAGCTCCATCGATCTCTTGTTATCCCGGCGGTGAGCGCGTGGCTTTTTGCTGTCGCGCCTCCGCTCTGGTCTGCGTCCGCGGAAGCTCCCATAAAAAGCGCAGAGCCCGGAGGGGAGGGGCACGGGCTTGCGATGAAAGCAATGTCGTTGCTGAAGCGGCCTGCAAATCCAAGCGCTGCCGGAGAGCAGGCCGAGGCTTTGCTAAAGCTCCTTACCAATGACGAGAAGTTCCAGCTGGTTTGCGGGACCGGCATGGGAACGGCGGCGATTCCGCGGTTGGGAATTCCCGCTTTGCATTTCACCGACGCCAGCGCGGGCATCCGCATCGATCCGAGGGCGAAGGATCGGCGCATCGAGAAATCCACGGCCTTTCCCTGCACCCTTCTGCTCACGGCGACGTGGAATCCCGCGCTGGTTTTCGACTATGCGCACGCCATCGGGGAGGAATGCCGTGCGGCGGGCATCCATGTTCTGCTCGGACCGGGGGTGAATATTTATCGCAGATCCATCAATGGCCGGAATTTTGAATACATGGGGGAAGACCCCTGGCTGGCGTCGCGCATGGTGGAAGCGTATGTGCGCGGCTTTCAGAGCACGGGCGCTCTTGCCACGGTCAAGCACTACGTCTGCAACAACTCCGACTACAAACGCAAGTCGATGAACGTGCTCGTCGACGAGCGTGCCTTGCACGAGATCTACACCCCTGCATTTCAAGCAGCCATCAACGCGGGAGTGTGGGCGCTCATGACCAGCTACAACCAGGTCAATGGCGAATGGATGGGCCAGAACAAGGAGATGGTGGCGGGGTTTTTACGCCAGCAGCTTGGATTCCAGGGGATCGTCATGACCGATTGGGTTTCGACATGGGACGGGAAAAAAATCCTCGCGTCCGGCATCGATCTCGATATGCCGAACGGACGGGCGCTCCAGCCGTTGAAGGAGCAGTTGCGAGAGGGAAATCCGGATCTCGACCGGATGGCGAAGGAGCTCCTGAGGACATTCATTGCCAGCGGGGTTTATGAAGCCGAGGCGGCGCAGCAATTCCAGGAAATCGAGATGCTGCGGCAATTTCCCGGGCATGTGGCCATCGCTCGCAAGGTGAACGACGAGGGCATCGTATTATTGCAAAACAACGGCGTCCTCCCGCTCCCGTCCGATGGCGCCGGAACCATCCTGGTATGCGGTAACAGTGCCGAGCGCCGGGAGCTCTCGGGCGGAGGCTCCGGCCATGTGGCGGGCTACGACCTGACCACCTACGCGGAGGAGGCGGTGAAGCGGTTCGGAAAGGAGCGCGTCCTTGTCAATGCCACGCCCACCGACGAGCAATTGCGATCCGCCTCGGCTGTGCTCCTTTTTGCCGGATTTCCTCAGGAAGGGGAGGGCAACAACCGCCCGTTCACTCTGCCGGACGACGCGCTCATTTCCCGCAGTGTGCAATGGAATCCGAAAACGGTGGTCTTTCTGGTCACCGGTGGCGGCGTGGCAAACGACTGGGCCGACCATGCGGCGGGAGTGCTCTTTGGCGCCTACGGTGGACAGACCGGCGCGCCGGCGGCCTTTGATATTCTGCTCGGCAAGGTGAACCCCTCCGGGAAACTGCCCTTCACGATGGAGAAACGAGTCGCGGACACCGTCGGATTTCGCGACGACCAGATTCCTCCGAATTCAACGCCGCTGATTTCTCCCATGTTCGTGGATAAAAAGGGGTCGTTTTTCTCCGATAAGAAAAACGAGGCAGTCTTCACTTATGATGTTCCCTACAAGGAAGGGGTATTCGTCGGCTACCGCTGGTTTGATGCGAAAAGCATCGTGCCCCGCTTTCCCTTTGGACACGGATTGTCCTACACGACCTTTGCCTACAGCGACCTGAAAATCTCGCGGCAATCCGGCGGGAGGGTGAGTGTCGAATTTACGCTGGAAAACACAGGCGGACGTCCTGGCGCGGAAGTGGCGCAGCTCTATGTCAGAGATCGTGAAAGCAGTGTGCCGCGACCGCCGAAGGAACTAAAGGCCTTCCAGAAAATCCTCCTCGCTCCGGGCGAGAGACGGATGGTGAAAATGGAGCTGGGAGAGGAGGCCTTTCGTTTCTGGGATCCCGCCGCCGGACGGTGGAGCGTCGAGCCAGGGGATTTCGACCTCTTCGTGGGAAGTTCCTCGCGCGACTTTCGCCTCACGGGAAGCGTGACGTTGTAAGGGGGGGTGCTGCGGCAGCTCCCTGCTTGATTTTTTGGCTGATTTCTTCGATGAAGAGTCCGCACTCCCGACGTCCGGTTTTCACCATGCAGCTGTACCGCTTCCCTTCCCTCTCCTCCACGTTTGGCGCCGTTCTGGGATGGCTCGCGATCGGATTGTTCGCACCGCAGCTCCGGGCGGAAGTGTTTCTTTTTGAAGGAGGCGAAGGCAGTAATGTTTTCGATTTTCAAACGGCGGCTTACTGGTCCGGCGGCGAGATCCCACCACCCGATAGCGAACTGGAAATCCGCTTCAAGGGCATGTTGCGGAACTCGCCGCGGTGGAGCGCGGCTTCACTGGTTGTCGGACAACACTCAGCGCTCTGGCTGACGAATAGTGAGTTTGATGTCAGTGGCGACGTCGAGTTGCGGGGAGGCGAGGTTACTTTGCAAAGCCGCGGCGTATTGCGGGTGGAGGGCGCTCTGGAACTCTCCGATGGTGGCCGCCTGATCAGTATGGGCGATGCCTCTGAGCTTGAGGCAGGGGAAGTCCACGTTGGGACCGGTTGCGCCATGAGTTATTGGTATTTCAAGGAAGCAGAATTGCAGAACGCGATGGAGAAATCCGCCGTTACCATTGCCGGAACACTGAGGTTTGAGGCAGGCACGCGCATTACCATTGTCATCCAGCCGGTGTTTGGAGGGTGGATGCCGGCGGGCGAATACCTGCTCGCCACGGCGGGCACGATCGAGGGTTCACTGCCTGAGCTGGAGTGCATGGAGCCGGGGGAAGGTGGAAACGCTGATCTTCGCCCGGTTGCCATTGACGGACTCAAACTCGAAAATCGCGATGGTCAGCTCATACTGGTAATGGAATAGGTGTCCGGGCTATTTGCAAAAATATCGCGCCCATCGCGCTGGGCAAACCCGGCACAGGGATGGCGGACGCGGAGTGTTTTTCAGGCGGCGGCCGGCTGCTTGATCCAGATGGGGCTGGACCAGACAAATTCCTCCAGATCGCCGCGATAAGCCCGGCTGGTGCAGTCCGGATTGGGATCCAGTCGGAGGCGGACATAGTAGCTGGCGGTTTCCGTGAATTGAGCGTCGGTCCATTCCCATTCCTCGAACCGTTTTGAGGGCGCGGTCTGGTGAACGGGTTGCCCGTTTTTTACAAGGACGACCTCGCGGATGCGGGTCGGGGCTGCCGCACGAAGGCGGAAGACGGGTGGCTGTGTTGCCGAAAAACTCTCTCCCATGGCATGACTGTCAGCGGAAAAATGCAAAATCGTGCGGGAGTCGGTCGATGCGTAGCACCGGCGGTTCTTCAATGCGGCGTGGATGGAATGGCGCGTCAGTTCAGGTGCCCAGACGGCGGCCAGTCCGCAGCATCCGGGGCGTCCGGCGTGGTCATCGCTGGAGGCGATCACGCCCAACTCGCGATCGAGGGCAAGCTGCTCCGTCCAGGTGCGTTCCGGCAGAGTGGCAATGCCATGCGGGCAGAACGAAGGCTGGTTGTCGTGAAATTCGGCCCGTCCATGATTCGAGAAAACTTCACATAGGGGCTGAAGCTCCGGGTTGAAGACCGTCCAGTCCCAGGGGCGCATGTCCTGGCAAAAATGGTGGGGCACGGCAAAACAGTCCTGGCCGGAGCGCTCCATGGTGGCCCAATCTTTTTTGCGTTCGTCGCTTTCGGCCGTGTGATCGAAAAAGGGCGCGGAATCTCCCGCGAAATAGGCAATTTGATCCCCTTGGGGACAGGACAGTTCCACGGCAAGGAGCGCTACGAAGTGGCCGGGGTCATTGGCCGCGTTGGTAATGCTTTGCATGACTTTCCAGTCCTCCGGGCCGTAATTGCCCTGTTCGACACTGTGGTGGTCGCTTGCCGCCATGAAATCGAGCCCGAAACGCTGGCGTCCCATCTTGTAAGCTCCGGCATAATCGGTGGTGCTGACGGCTCCCGCCCGCGCATCGGCGGAGTAGTCGGTGTGGAAGTGAATGTCTCCCCAATAGAGCCGTTCGGCAGGTGCCTCGGCAAAGACCTCCACCGGATTGGCGAGAGTCGAGTGGCCTTCCAAGTCGGTTGCCTTTAGCCAGTAAATCCCGGGTCGGGTGAAGGTCGCGGAGAGGCTGGTGCAGGGTTCGCCAGTGCCGCTACAACGCCAGGGCTCGGGGAAATGCACTCCGTCCGTGGGTCCTTCGTCAACGCTCAACTCCACGGTGCCCGTGTAGTCGGCGGCTGGGTTGTCAAAACGATCCAGAGCGGCAATCGTCAGGCGCATGGGCTCGCCGACCACGGATGTCGAGGCACAGCGCAGAAGCAGTCGGCTGGCTGTTTCGCTTTGCAGTGCGACGGAGGGAGAGTGGGCGATTTCTTCGTCAAAGCCATCCGCGTCATCATCGGCATAGACCCGGAAAATCAGGCGATTTTCGCCCCACCGCGGGGCACCATTGCCGACGGTGATGTCTGTCCATTTCAAGTCCACGACGCCACCAGCCGGGAGCCCCCGCGGGAGCGCCACCCGCACGATGCGGTTCACGGCAGGAGCCGTGATGCCATATTGTTTCAGAAAGGCAGGGGACTCGATGGCCGCTTCGACGGGAGCGGTTTCCGCGCTGACGGCTACGGAAGAAGCCCCTTTTTTCGGCTCCAGAGAGAGCTGCGAAGTTCCGTTGGGCAGCCAGAACCGGAGATAGCCCCCAGGACGGATGCCTTTGGCGGATGCCTGGTAATGGAGCGTCCATTCGGGCACGCATTGTCCTACGGTCACTTGAGCCGGTCCGGTGAGGGTGGCGGTGCCGTGTCCGCGGCCTGCGGTAAAATACTCGTAGGCAGCCAGGTGTCTTTTGGGATTGGGAAAGCGTTTTTGTAATTCGGCCAGGGAAAGGTTGCGAAAATCCGGATGCCCCGCGGAGGTTGCAAGGCCGGGAATGGAGGTCGCGGCAGTATATCCCATTTGCGAGCCGAGAATCCCCAGCGCGCAGGCTGCGGTGGTTTTGGCAAGAAACTCCCGTCGGCTTAACCGGCTGGTGGCCTCGGCCGGAAGTCCATCGGGTGAGTCGGCGTTTTTCATAAAGACAGGGTTCAGGCATTCATCCGCACGCCAAAGTGTTTTGCAAACAGGGGAAGTGTAAATGCAGCGCAGCTTTTCCGGGGAGTCATGGGTTTGTTGTTCCGTGTGCTTCCTTTGGTTCGGATGGCGCCGGTGCGGTTCGCCGATCCATAATTGCGGGAAGTTCCACGGAGGACGCGATGCGCACGCCGGCTTCCCCTGGATCGACATTTGCACCGATCAGCACGTCGGTTTTGATGCGGGCATCCTCTACTTTCAGATCGCTGATGACTACGCCTGAGGAATTTTCCAATTCAATGGCGGCAAAGTTTGCGGTTTTGGCGGGCGGATTCGCGGCGACAATTGTGTTATCCTTGATGAGCACTCCATTCACTCCGTAGAGGCGGATCGCGGGGGAAGCGAGATCCAGAAATTGGTTGTTTCGGATGACCAAGTTTTTAAAAAAGCAAGGTTCCTTGCCAGTGCTGGTTGCGGTTGCGGTTGCGGTGGAGCGGGCGCCGATGGCGGGCTGTCCGCCTCCGCATCCCTGAAAGACATTGCCGGCAATCGTCAGATCCCGGGCCGGAGGGCCCTCGGCCCAGAGGGTATCGCCGAAGCTCAAGTCCACGCCCCATCCTTCGTTATTCTCAAAGAAGTTGTTTTCAATGGTTCCGTCCATGCCGCTCACCAGAATCGCTCGTCCTCGATGAGACAGAAACCGGCAATCGCGAATAACGAAAGGCCCTCCGGCTTCCGAGAGATTATAGAGCCGGTCGGAATCGGCCACTCCCCGTCCGGCCAGCAATCCCGAAATCGGTTTTGTGAAGCGGATGAGCGTGCCGCCACTGGTCACCTGTGAGCCGGCGACGGTCGTGCGGCCTTTTTCCATGAGGGTTGTTCCATCAAAGGCGGCGAGTTCGTCGCCCGGATGGACGCTCCAGGTGGCAGGCTGGGCGATGATCTCCGAGGAGGAGTTGACTTTGCGCACCACGATGGCGCTGCTGTGGATATTAATGGCATCGTCGCCCATGCCTTCAAAGGAGCAGCGCTCGATAAGAAGGTCGCCCCGCATTCCGCGTGCATGAATGCCGTCGGCATTTGCGGAAATTATTCTCCCGCTGCCAGGCCGTACATGGCAATCGATCAGCGAGACATGGCGGCTGAGATAGGGGAAAAAAGACAACCCTGGAGAACTAAGGATGTCCACGTTTTCGATACGCACATTCTCGCAGGCCTGAATGCCCACGGCGCATCCATAAATCCTGGGCATATGCACGTAGCGGTCGCCCGGTTGCATGCCTGATCGGACGAGGGCGTTGGCGTAGCCACCCATTCCGTTCTTGGGGACATCCATCGTCAGCCGCCAGTTTCGTCCGGCAAGCGGTGCAATGTCTTTGGCGCCCACGGCCGTCGGGCCGTAGCGCGTGGTTCCGGATTTTGCATCCGGTTTCACGACCATTCCCCAGATGCCCTTGGCTTTGGAGAAGGCCTGATGATCGAAGGCAATCGAGTTGGAGTCGAGTTCCAGATCGAAGGTGTTTTCCCTCAAATCGACCGACCGCACGGTTCCGAAGGCATAAGGAAGCGGGTCATAGTCAATCTGGATGTTTTTCAGGCTAATATTACGGCAAGAGTCGAAGACGATCGCGCTGGCCGAGGGATTGGTGAACGTGAGCGTGGTTCCTTCCGGTGCGCCGAGCAAGGCAAGGTCGTTTGTGTTTTGAATGAGCAGCGAAACCCATTCGTCGCCGACGGATTTTACATTCGGAGCCGCGTCGATGCGGTAGATGCCTGGTTCAAAGACGATTTTTGCTTTTTGGCCGGAGGCCTGCGCCGTCTGAATGCACTTCCGAATCGACGGTCCATCCGGCGTGGCATCATTCGGAGTCGCGCCGAAGTCCCGGACGGAAAATGGGATGGCGGTTTCCTGCGTGAACGGCTGGGGCGCATGGTTGGTGTCGCATGCAAATAGAAGCACACATGTGGCAGAGGGCAGAAAAAATTCCCATTTTAAGTTTTTCATGAAAGACGGGTGTAAAAATATAAGTAGCGTGTCGAGGGGCTTGGTGCCGCGTTTTTGTTCCAGGGAGTGTTCCTTACTTCCATAAGGGCTCGCTTCCGAAATAGTCGGTGAAGTGGTCGACAATCTCCTTGCGGGGAAGGTTCTGCGCATGTCCGTCGCAAAATACCGTATTGATGGTCTCCTTGTGGCGGTGAGGAAACCATCGGTCGGGATTCTGTTTGATCGACTGCGCCACCGCCTGCCAGCTGCTGTCGGGGTACGATCCTCCGGCACTTAATACTTCCGAATACAGCACGATTTTGGAGGGGGATGCGATGCGAGGCAATCTGGTTTGAGGAGATGCATCGAGAGCATCAGGGCTGTTAAGCGCAAATACATAGGAATTACCGCCGTAATCGGTATGGGGGTAGCCCCGCTTCCGATCCACCGAGGGACAGTAAAAAACTGGCAGATTGATGGCATTGGGCGCAGCGGGCAGGAGGGTGCTCTTCGCGCCCAGATAAGGCCGTATTTCCAAATACCACAACGTCATGCCCCCTTTGGAATAAGCGATGGAATAAGGGGGAAGCGACAGATCATGGTCGGCGACATAAAGCAGGGTGGCCTGACCGAGCGACTTCAAATTGGAGAGACATTTCGCCTTTTTGCCGCTTTCCATTGAGCTTTTTAGTGCGGGCACAGCCACGGCGACGAGGAGAATAATGATGGCCGTGACGGCAAGGATTTCAACCAAGGTAAAGCCTCGCAGGCAAAAGCCGCCGGAAATGGCATGTGGTTGAGAAGGCGCCATCCGCCTTGCCACCAATGGAGGGGGTGCTTTTTTACGACCGCTTTGCGATTGCTCGTGGTTGTGATGCGACTGTGCTTCTGCGGTTTTTGCGGTCATGGGGGGGCTTTAAGAAGAAACCAGGCAGTATGGACTGGCGATGTGCCGGTAACCTTTACAGGAATGCCAAAATCCTGTCTCACAGTCTCATTCGTCAGTCGGCTCTTTGAATTCGAATCTGATAATCGGAGCGATTGGGCCCACGGATGGCTCTGTCAAAAAGCTGTGCAATGGATGGTTCGTTTCTGGCATGCAAAGAAGGCATCCGGAAACCGAGGGCATTCCTTTGGAAATCGCTAGTCAGGAGTTATCGGTTGACGGGTCCGTTATCAGGCGGAGTCCTATTCCCGACCCATTGAAAGGTTTTGTGGGGTTGGATCGCGCTTCTTCCGTAAATAACCAATCTGCATGATCGAACCGGCAATGCAAAGGGCGGGAAGCTGCGTCACGCTTCATCTTTAGATGCGGGAGGAATGGCACTTGGAGGCGGAAAAATGCTACTGGGAGAAAGGTGGGGCTTTCCCGCTTGTGCCAGAATCTCGACCACGGTGAGCGCGAATTAGCAGCGTTCCAGCAGAACTCCCCTCAACCGAGTCTCAATATGAAAATGCCCCTTTACAAACTTCTTCCGCTGACCGCCTTCTTTGGAATGACAGCGGTTTCCCAAAGCGCCACGATCAACTGGTCGCTGGCTACGGATATTTCCGGTGAAAGCGATGTCAGCTTAACGGGGACGCTGGATCGGGCGTATAATGTAACCAACGCCACTGGCGGCAATGTCAGTATTAACGGAGTTCCTTTCCTGGCGTTTAATGTAACCACCGCAACGACCAGTCCCGTTACGGTTGACGGCACGACGCTTTCAACTTCGGAAACGTTTACATCCACATTGGGCGCGGGTTCCTCAAGTGATCCATTTGTGTCATTAAGCGCGCCCTATCGCACCATGCTGGGGCAATCGGTTTATGTAAATGGCAGCACGGGCACCATGACCTTGACCCTGGATGGATTGACCGCTGGCTACACTTACCTGTTTCAGGTTTGGGCGAATGTTTCCAATAATGTCAACCTGAGGCACACGACGGTTACGGCTGGAAATGTTGTGGATCTGGATGCCAATACGACCGATGCCGCTGGAGGAATTGGACAGTTTGCCATTGGCACTTTTACCGCCGATGCGGAAAGCCAGCTGGTTGCTTTTAGCGGACAATCTCCGCCGTTGAGCGGCTTTCAGCTTAGGGTTGCCGCCATTCCGGAGCCGTCAACTTGGGTGCTGGTTGGATTGGGGTTTTTGGGAGTGATGACACTGCGCCGTCGCCGCAGAGCATGAATGGCTGCGGGAAGCTATAATGATTCAAACGAGGGGCGGAACAGGGCCCATTTTTGAAAGCATTCCGGTGGATTATATAAGTTGATTTCCATGTGTGAATGGGTGCTTCCAGGGACTGAAGAGTGTTTGGCGGTTTTGCAATCCAAGGTATTATCATCCAGTGGCGGGAATGGCACTTGGAGGCTGGAAAATGCTACTGGGAGAAAGGTGGGGCTTTGCAGTGTATGCAAGAATTCGAGCACGCTGAACGTGAATTAGCGATGATCCGTCAGAATAACCAATAAGCAAATTCTCAATATGAAAATACCGGTTCAAAAATTTCTTCTTCTGGGCGCGGCTCTTGGAACAATGGCGGCTTCCCGGGGCGCCACGATCAACTGGTCGCTGGCTACGGATATTTCCGGTGAAAGCGATGTCAGCTTAACGGGGACGCTGGATCGGGCGTATAATGTAACCAACGCCACCGGCGGCAGTGCCGGTATTAATGGGGTTTCTTTCCTGGCATTTAATGTAACCACCACGACAACCAGTCCCGTTACGGTTGGCAGTACGACGCTTTCAACTTCGGAAACGTTTACATCCACATTGGGAGCGGGTTCCTCAAGTGATCCATTTGTGTCATTAAGCGCGCCCTATCGCACCATGCTGGGGCAGTCGGTTTATACAAATGGCAGCACGGGCACCATGACTTTGACCCTGGATGGATTGACCGCTGGCTACACTTATCTGTTTCAGGTTTGGGCGAATGTTTCCAATAATGTCAACCTGAGGCACACGACGGTTACGGCTGGAAATGTTGTGGATCTGGATGCCAATACAACCAATGCCATTGGAGGGCTTGGACAGTTTGCCATTGGTACTTTTACAGCTGATGCGGCAAGCCAGCTGGTTGCTTTTAGCGGACAATCTCCGCCGTTGAGCGGTTTCCAGTTGAGGGTTACGGCCGTGCCGGAGTCCTCAATGTGGTCCCTGCTTGGTTTTGGGCTTTTTGGGGTGGCGATGTTACGCCGCCGCAGGGCATGAATGGCCGTTGGGAAATATTGTGAAGTCAAAAGGGGAGCGGAAGACGCTCCCCTTTTTTGTTTCTGATATAATCGGGAATGCTGTCAAGGCATGGGGCGTTTTCGCGGAGTTTGTTGCTGCTGCGGAAGGCAGTGTGGTCGAAAAATATTGTAAGGATCACAAAAAATGCACGGCACTCCGCCTGGCGATTCCTTTTGTATTCCCTGCGTTCTTTTTGCGACCGTTCTCGGCTTTGGCTCCAATGGGAACAGCATGGCTGCGCCAAGGAGCTGTGACTTAGGGCAGAGCTTCCAATGTGCCGCGTTTTTGTTCCAGGGAGGCGCGGATTTCGCGAGAGCGGCGTTCGGTGAGGGGATAAAGGACGGCAAGGATGAGGGCGCAGGCGACGGCAATGGCGGGAACGCCTGCATCCAGGATGCGCATGTTGAGAATAGTTTGAGCCGATTGTGCTCCGCCGAGGGACTGTTGAAATCCCGTGATGTTGAGCAGCAGGCCCGAACTCGCGAAGGCTACGGTGCCGCCGAGTTTCATTACCCAGGAATAGATGGCGCCCAGCATGCCTTCATTGCGTGCGCCGGATCGCAATTCTTCGAAATCGCATACGTCCGCAATCATGGACGCAACAAGCACCCAGAGTGCGCAAAAGCCCATGGCAATAAGTACCGGTGGCAGCAGCGTAAGCCACGGGTGCGAGGGATTGTAACAAACCCACTTAAGGAGATTGCCGAGCAGTGCGCCAATTAGAAAGAGAATGAGCGCCTGCTTTTTGCTGAATCGCGTGGAGCACATTGTTACCAGCGGAATAAAAAGGATGCTGCTAATTTGCCATGCCGATCCTCCCATGCCGATCAGGACGGAGGCGGGGGTCTCATTCCCTCCGTAGACATAGTAAATGATGATGTAGGGAGTGATGCTGGAGATGGTGAAAATCCCAACGCACATGGTAAAGACTATCGCGGAGAGAATGAGAAAGGGGCGATTGGAAAGGGTGCCGAAGAGTTGATTTTTCAAGGATTTCCGTTCCGCAACCATTTGCTGATGGACGACCTTCTCCTGACACAGGAACGTGGAAAGCAGGGAGAGCAGAAGGATGAATCCTCCGACGGTGGCTCCGACGACCCGTGCGCCGACCAGAGAATCGGGAAAGATGGGCAGCTTGGTTAGCGCATACAGCCAGGGCATAAGAAGCAGAATTATCGAGGAAAGAAACGTATTGAATCCCATCAACCGCGTTCGCTCATTGTAGTCCGCAGTCATGGAAAATCCCAGCGCTGCCCAAGGGACGCCAAAGAGCGTCGTGAATGTGTAATAAATTAATGACGCGATGAGAAAGTAGGTAAAATAGGCGTTTTCGCTCCATCCTCGTGGCATTAACCACAAGGCGGCAAACATAACGCCGGATCCGATGCCGCCGATGAGCATGAAAGGTTTTCGGCGTCCAAAGCGGGATCGAAAATTGTCGGAAATGGATCCCATTACCGGGTCGGTGATGGCGTCCCACAAGCGGGGAAGCGAAAGTGCCAGGCCAATCAAAATAGGGTTCACTCCCAGTCCGATATTCAGGACGAACATGGCAAGATTCCCGATGCCGTTGGTCATCAGGTTATAGGCCATTCCGCCGAACGAGTAGCCGAGCTTGGCTGGCAAAGGAATGCGGTCGCGTGCTGGAGTGGCGGCATGGGCATGTGCAGGGAGGTGCTCTGGAGCAGCCTGCAAATCGAGCTCTGGGGGTATGGCGGGGGAAGGCATGGAAGAGGGACTTAGGAAGAGGGAATCACCGCATCGGCGAAGGGCAAGCGGGCGCTTTCGGGGGTTCCAAAAACCGAGCGGATGGCCTCGAGATATGCCCAGCCATTGCTGACATCGGGCTCAAGATAGCTTCCCTCGGTCCACTCATTCCATGCATTCACACTAACCATGCGAAATCCGCGGAGATCGGCCGTGCGCTCGCGGATGATGGCAAGCGCCTGCTCAAAATCTTCGGGCGAATTTTTCATGATCGCCGTGAAGGGGTAGCCGATGTCCGGAGCCCATATGTCGCTCTGGATGGTGCGGGGTGAGGAGTCCCATCCCATCGTGACATTGGGGAAAACGGGAAGCGGGGTTTGTTCACGGAGTGCATCGTACGCTCGCAGATAGGCGTCTCGTACGATCGCATAGTCGCATTGAGCCTGGCCAAAGTCCCGGAGCGGAGCGTAGTGAACCCAAATGTAGCCGCCGATGGAGTCGAACCCCAGATCGCGGAAAGTTTCCACGCGCATGCCGCTATCCTTTTCCCCCTGAAGCAGTCCGCAATTCCAGCCGATGGCATTCAGGTGAAGGTCAGGAAATCCGGCGGCTATGGTTTTTTCCCGAAAGCGGTCGAGGGCCTTGCGGGTGTGGAGAACGGATCCGCCGAGGCCTTGCACGAGCGTGGAAACATCGTAGATGGAAAAATAGGGCGCGTCATTCACCCGCAGATGGGAGGAATGGGTGAAATAACGTTCGATTACGAGATCGCAAATGGTGTCAAAGGTGGCGGGGGTCACGGCGCCGGGATAAAGCAGGCGGCTCAAATCGCTCCGCCTTGCGGGATGGATGTCGTGCCAGTCGTGATTGGCCCACATGCAGCAGAACTTGATGCGGTCGACGTTGCGTGCGCGCAGAAATCCTTCCTCCAGGCACCGCTCAAGGAAGGGGCCGTCATTGTAATGGTACCAGTCGAAAATGAAGCAATCCACTCCATGATCGGCTGCGGCATCGATCTTGAGTGCCATTACTTCCGGATCGGCTTCATCTTCACAGTCCCAAAGCGGCTGTAGTGGCTGCTGATGTCCGGGGAAGCGCGGAGTGGCGTGATTGACCAGATCCCACTCCGTCCAGCCCTTCCCGTGAACGAGCGCGTTTCTTGCGTCCGCATGATAATTGGGAAAATAATAAGCCGCAACCAGCGGACGGGTTGCGGAAGTTGAGCGGAGAGCGTTCATGCGTGAACCAGCGAGTCTATTATATGGCTGGCTGGCTGGCCTTCACCCCAACGACAAACATCTGCATTCGAGTGCCATGTGGTCTCGCGGAGAAATGTCAGACGGAGCCACGTGGAGGTTTTGTTTTTGATGGCGTGTAGCCTCCGGCGACCTCCCGGGATTTTTTGTATTCCCGTGGAGCCAGGCCCGAAAATGCCTTGAAGCTGCGGGAAAAGTGGTTGCTGTCGTTGAACCCGCAGGCGAAGGCGGCTTCGGTAATGTTCATGGTCGGGTCGCGTAATAATTCTTCTGCTTTTCGCAGGCGGAGGTTGAGCAGGTACTCCGCCGGGGTCTGGTCGGTGCATGCTTTGAAGACGCGGAAGAATTGCCGCCGGGAAAGTCCGCACATGCGGTAGAGGTCGGGGATGCTGAGCTTCTCGCCAGAGTTGTGTTCGATCCAAAGCAAGGCCTTGGCAATCCGCCGGGTGTCGACCTCGCCTTTCTGGTCGGCGCAGCTATACCAGCGGGAAAGCAGGGCAATGATTTCCAATAATTGCGACCGGGCCACGGAGACGTAACCTGGCTGGGCGGCCTGAATTTCCGCATCCATTTCCGTTGCCAGTGTCTCGATGCGTGCGAGTTGTTTTGGGTTGAGACGAAGGTATTTGTTGAAAAGCCCTTTCCGTCGCAACGACGGCTCCACGTTAAAGAGCGCTTCAAAACCCGGTGAGTCAGGAAATTCACGAGAATGGATCCCCAAGAGGCCCGGGTCGTAGCAAATATTAAGAACATCGAGCGCCTTGGGGTCCTGAATGCTGTGCGCATGCGAGCCTTGAAGAACAAAGACATCACCCGCTCCGACCTGGAACGGGCTGCCATCGACGATGTTGACGCCAACGCCGTGAAGAATCACCGTGATTTCGTGAAAATCATGACCGTGAAGCGGGTAGGCAGGGTGCTCCTGAATGCGCATCACGGCGATCGGACATTGCTGGCTGTATACCCATTCCCTTTCGAGAATCAGGCGGCCTTGTCGGAAGGAGTGTCCGCGAAGCGGAAGGGAAATGTCCTCATGGTACGATTGGACAATCCGGACGATCTCGTTGTAGGCCTCGTGGCCACAGGGTGGCTTTGGCTTTTTTGATGGGATTTGGTGGTCGGAGGAGGGCATCAATACACGCATCCTTTCACTCGGTTATTATTAAAAAGCAAGGGGCTTGCATGATTTTAGCGGAGGAGAGAGTGGTGGAATTACGGGGGGAGTCCATGGGACATGAGGACGGTATTTTTTGATGGAGGGAGCTGGTCTTGGCTTTCCGTAATGAGCATTTAACGCCTTGAGTGATGCTTATGAATTCCTGCCTGATCAGGGGGATGCAGAGGATGGGAGTCCGGGGGGGGTGATTTCCGGAAGTTGAAAATATTTCTGGCTTTCGTTCCATGCTGCTCGAAGGCCGAGCACGGAAATTAAAGCCTCTGGATCGAGCCATGCGTCGCATGCTTCCACAAGGGTATCCAGTCGCTGAGACAGGGGCTCCCAATGCAGGGAGGTGCCTTCTTCGAAAAGGTTGTGTTGCTGGAAGGGGTCGGCCGCCATATCGAACAGGAGCCAGGGTGCTTGATCGGCAAAGCGAGCCAGGAGATATTGTTCGGTGCGGATTGCCCGCCATGCCGGGGTGCCGCGAAAGGCGGATTGGTGGCAGGCCGTGTAATCCGTCAGGTAAATTTCGGAACGGGTTGGTGTGTTGCCATTGTGCAGCAAGGCATGGAAGTCGCGGCCATCCGTCTTTTCCGGAAAGGCCAGTCCCGCGGCTCCCAGTATTGTCGGAGCGAGGTCGGACAGTCCAATCAACTGGCTGCGAACCCCGGAGGGAATCGTCCCTGGCTGCCCGATCAAAAGCGGAACGCGGACGGCTTCGTCGTAAGGCATTTGTTTATTCATCCAGCCCTGGCTGCCGAGCAGATCACCGTGATCGCTCGTATAAACGACGAGCGTATTCGCCAGCTGGCCGGTTTTTTCCAGGGTATCCAGAAGGCGTCCAAATTCTCGATCCAATGCGGAAATATGCGCATAGTAGCCTTGGAGGGCGGAGCGGAGGGATTCTTCGGAGATTTGCGCGCTGGCATTTTCCACCACGGGCAGATGCACGTTGGGGCGGAGGGTTAACGCGCCGGGATCGTAGAGAGCGAGCCATTCTTCGGGAACCTCCCGATAAGGGCTGTGAGGGGGCCCCCAGGAGAGCCATAGCGCCCAGTTTTTATCGGCATTTCGATGGATGAAATCGATGGCCAGGGACGTTTGTGTTTCGGGCTCATATCCCGGGATCGGATGGCGGAGGTCTTCCTCATCATCAAAGTAGGAGTCCAGATAGGAGTGTGAGCAATTGGCGGTCTTCCATTCCTGAAATCCCATGCGGCCTCTTCCCTGCGGGATGCTTTTTGTGCGCGGCACTCCGGCGAGATGCCATTTTCCGATGTAGCCGGTATGGTAATCCGCGTTGGAAAGAACATCGGCAACACTCGTGAGGTCCGTCCGAATGGGAAGATCATTTCCGATGGCTTCGTGGTGGCGGGAGGATAGACCGGTCAGCAAAGTGCCGCGAGCGGGAACGCAGAGGGGACTCTCCGAAAAACAGGCGTCAAAGCGAAGGCCTGCGGCTGCAAAGCGATCGAAACAGGGCGTTTGCACTTCCCGATTGCCGTAACAGCCGAGATCGCACCAGCGGTGTTGATCGGAAAAAATGAAAAGGATGTTGGGCCTGGCAGTGGACATAAGTGTCGCCCGATTTCTATGTCCGATGCTTTTTAATGGGGAGATTTATTTAAGATTGTGCCCGGATGGCGCTTTGGTTTTTGAAGGTTTGGACATCTCAATGCTAATAAATGGCACGCGAGGCATGGTCCGGGATGGCTTGCCCGGAATAGGATGTTTCTGTATCTGATTTTTCATTGAAGCGAATTGCCATCAAATCCCCCCCGGAAGGAAAATGACGTCATCTTTTCCGTCCGTGAAAAAATCGAGTCCTCCCGCTGGAGGGAGGCAGTGAAAGTTTCCATGCAGAAAAAACTCGTGTTCCTTTTCCTGGTTTTGCTGGCGCCTTGTGTGCGTGCTGAATTTAGGCTTTCGCCGGTTTTTTCCGATAATATGGTTCTCCAGCGGAACGAGCCGGTTTGCATTTTTGGGGAGGGGACGTCCGGGGCGGTGGTTTCAGTCGAGTTTGCCGGACAAAGGCAAGCGGTTCCCGTGAGTGAAAGTGGACGGTGGTCCGTGCGTCTGGAGCCGTTGGAAACAGCTTCCGTTCCGGCTGTGATGACCGTGGTGGCAAGCTCATCCGCGGGACGCCAGGAAAAGAAAATCCAAAACGTCCTTGTGGGAGACGTCTGGTTTTGTTCGGGACAGAGCAACATGGCGGTCCCCGTCAGCCAGTCTCTGGACGCGGAGAAGGAAATTGCCGCAGCGCAGCATCCGGAGCTTCGTTTTCTGAAAGTGCGGCAGGATGTGGCGCTTGCCGCCCGTGAGGACGTCATTGTTGAGAGGGCATGGAGTGTTTGCACGCCGGAGTCGGTTGGAGATTTTTCCGCGGTGGCTTACTATTTTGGGCGGGAAATCCAGAGGGAGAGTGGAGTGCCCATTGGGGTGATCCAGAGTGCCTGGGGTGGGACGCCGATCGAAGCCTGGATTCCGGCTGCTGCGATGGAGTCCGATTCTGAGTGCGCGGCTGTCCTGAAGCCTTGGGAAGACATGCGGCAAAAGATCGAGGACTATGATGCGAACTTCGGCCATTACGTGGAGGAGCGTAAAAAGGAGCTGCAGGAATTGAATCGTGTACTCTGGCAGTGGACGCTTAGGAAGAGGGCCGCCAAAGAAAAGGGAGAGGCCTTTTCCGAACCGGCTCCCAAGGCGCGGACGCCCCCGCTTCCAGGGCACCAGAATACGCCGGAAGGGTTGTTTAATGCCATGGTGTCTCCGGTGACCCCTTTGGCAATTCGCGGAGTGATCTGGTATCAAGGCGAATCCAATGCGAACCAAGTCGAGGCTGCGCGGCTCTACGGAAAGCAATTGCCGCTGCTGATCAAGAGCTGGCGCGCTGCCTGGAAGCGTCCCGATCTGCCTTTCTATCTTGTACAGATTGCAAATTACGATGCCGTGCAGACTTCTCCCAAGGAAAATGGCGGCTGGCCATTGCTAAGAGCCATGCAATTGCAGACATGGAAGAATACGCCTCATACTGGGATGGCTTCCACTATCGATCTTGGTGAAGCGGATAATATCCACCCGAAAAACAAACAGGAAGTCGGCCGCCGGCTTGCCCGGTATGCGTTGAAAAATGAATATGGGAAGGACGAAACGGTGTCGGGTCCGATTTTTCGTTCGGCCAGGCGGTCGGGCGGCAAGGTGGTGCTCGATTTTGATTATGCGGAGGGCGGATTGGCGGCGCGCGAAGGTTCCCCGATGGGGTTTGCCCTTGGAGGCGCTGACGGCAAATGGCATTGGGCGCAGGCGGAGATCGCAGGTGGCATCGTTTACTTGCAAAGCGAACACGTTTCCTCTCCAGTGGCCGTGGCTTATGGGTGGGCAAGCAATCCGATTGGCAATTTGTACAATCCATCATCTGGATTGCCGGTGGTGCCATTTTGTGAAGAAATTCCATAGGAATTTCGGGTTTTTATAAGGGGTTGCAGGAGGGTGTCTGATGGCACTCTGATGCATGTTTTTGACCGAATGATGCTGGCGTGGTTTGTGGAGGGAAACTAGGCTTTCTCCCATGAGATTGCCGGTTCCCCTTTCTTTAGCCTTGTTGGCATATGCCATGGCGGCGCCTCTTTTCGCGGAGGTTGTTTTTTTGGATGACTTCGATACGGATGGCGCCTCGACGGATTTTCACTGGTATGTGAGGGGGGGGAATCTGGAAGAGGAAAAGAATGTAAAGGAAGGGAATCTTCTATTGGCCCGGAAGGACGGGCAGGAGCCAGTTGCCAGAAACTCCGGAATCTGGAGAAGTTTTGACACCGTGACACTCGGCGAAGGAGAGAAGCTGCGATTGACGATCGCATTTTCCGGCGCGGAAGTGGAAAGCGCGCCATTTTTTCGAATCGTTCTGGCGGATTCGCAGAGCCGGATCGATAGCAATGGGGGGATAATGGCAGAACCGGCTCCTCGATTTGCCTATGTGCTGGGCCTGCCTGCCGGAGCCACTGTGTCGCTTCCAGAGCCTGGAGAAAATCTGGGCTTTTTTGAGGGGACCTCCGAAGTGGCGCCGCCCGCGGATTTTCGCATAGCGGACTGTCTGATGGCATTTTTGTCGCCGCCGGTGGCGCAACCTGTTTTTTCGGATGCGCAGAAAGTGCTGGAGTCTGGAAGCTATGATAACAAGGCTGTTCTGGTCTGGGAGCTGACTAATGAAAATGGCGTAATTGTCAGCAAGGGAAGCTGGACGGATTCCAAGGGAAATCAGGCGGATATGCTGGATGTGCGTGCGGAGAAGATGCAGCACTTTGATTTTAACAAAATCGGAATTGGGTTTTGTGTGTGGGATGCTGAATGGGCGGATGGAAGCCATTTGGCCGAATCGGTAGAGATCGACTCCGTCCAGTTGGAAAAATTTTAATGCTCCGGAAATTTTGAGCATGTTGCATTCGATAAACGCATTCGCGCCATTGCTTCGTGGCAGGAGCAAGGCATTGTTTGCGGCAATGCTTCTGCTTCTGGCGGCACCCGTGCTCCCGGCTCAGAACATGGAGAAGCCGCCGAAGGTGCGTAATATTGTGTTCATTCTCGCAGACGATTTGGGAGTGATGGATCTGGGCTGCCAGGGGAGCGATTATTACAAGACCCCCAATATCGATGCATTTGCGAAGACAGCCGTTCGCTTTACCAATGCTTATGCGGCGCAATCGGTCTGTTCTCCCACGCGGGCCAGTATTCTCACGGGCCGTTATCCCGCCCGGTTGCATTTTACGGCCCATATTCCTGGATGGTCGAGGCCGTATGCCAGGCTGATGGCCCCCGATTGGACGCCGTATATACAAAAAGATGAGATCACCTACGCAGAGGCTCTGCGGGATGCGGGGTTTCGAACCTTTCATGCTGGCAAGTGGCACGTTTCTTCCAAAACGGGACCCGCGGCACACGGATTTCAAGAGGTGGCTCCGGACCTCTCGCCCAAAGGCAGGGACATGGAGGATCCGTGGTATGTGGATTCGTATACCAAGGCGGTTGAGGATTTTATGGAGCGCAACAAGGACCGCCCGTTCCTGGCCGTGCTCTCGCATGGAACGGTGCATGTTCCTTTGTATGAGAAAGAAGGGCGCATTGCTCCCTGGCGGGAGGTTTTACCGGGAAAGAATGGCCAGAATAATCCGGTTATGGCGGCAATGATTGAGAATCTCGATACGAGCGTGGGCCGCGTGCTCGACAAAATCAAAGCGCTCGGCCTCGAAGAGGAAACGGCGGTGATTTTCTATTCCGATAATGGCGGGCTGACAAATGTGCAGGACGAAAAAACGGGGAAGACCATTACCGCCACCAGCAATCTTCCGTGGCGCGGCGGCAAGTCGCAGTCTTATGAGGGCGGCATCCGGGTGCCTCTTCTGATTCGCTGGCCCGGGGTGACCGCGCCGGGCACATTGTGCAGTACGCCGGTTATTAGCATGGATCTCTTTCCGACATTTCTCGACATGGCCGGCCTGCCGCCCCTGCCCGGGCAGCATCTGGATGGGCTAAGTCTTGCGCCGTTATTTATGGGTGGAAAGCTGGAGCGCAACAACCTGTTCTGGCATTTTCCCCACTACCATACCCTGCCTCCGCATGGAGCTGTGCGATCGGGACATTGGAAGATGGTGCTGAACTATGAAACCGATGAGGCGGAACTCTTCGATCTGGCTGCTGATCCGGGTGAGGGAAATAATCTCGCCCAGCTTCGCCCCGACGTGGTTAAGACCCTGCGGGATTATCTCACCCGGCATCTCCAGGCAGTGGGTGGGCAGATGCCTGAGCTTAATCCTAATTATCAACCCGGAGCCCAAGGCAAGGCGGAGCCTGCTCGCTACGATCCTCGCGAAGGCGATCCGGCAAGAGAAAGGCGTCCCGTTTCCACCAATCCGGAGAATGGAGCGTTTTGGCCGGTTCCTGATTGATGTCGCAAGAATGCGTTCTCAAAAGACATGGTGTGGCGCGGGACTGGATGGCGGGAGCGTATTGTGCATTACTAATTTTTCTTCAAGAAAAACTTCCGATCAAAGGTCTGTTTTCCGGGCATGATTCCATTTCCTGAAAAGTTTGTCTGGGGCGCTGCCGCAGCCGCTTATCAAATCGAAGGCGCTGCGTTCGAAGATGGCAGGGGGCTTAGTGTTTGGGATATGTTGTGCCGGCAGCCCGGGAAGGTCTGGCGGGGCCATGCCGGCGATGTGGCCTGCGACCACTATCACCGTTTTCGTGATGATGTGGGGCTGATGCGGCGGATTGGGCTCCAGGCTTACCGGCTTTCCGTTTCGTGGCCCCGTGTCCTTCCTGAGGGGGTGGGTGCCGTCAACGCACGGGGGCTGGATTTCTACGATCAGCTTGTGGATAAACTGCTCAGCCAGGGAATCGATCCGTGGGTGACGCTTTTCCATTGGGACTTTCCCTATGATCTTTTTTTACGTGGCGGCTGGCTCAATAGAGACTGTGCCAATTGGTTTGCCGAGTATGTGCAGACGATAGTCGGGAAGCTCTCGGACCGTGTAACAAAATGGATAACGCTGAATGAGCCGCAGTGTTTTATCGGTCTTGGGCACCTTCAGGGTACGCACGCACCTGGATTGCAGCTGGGTTGGGAGGAGGTTTTGCTGGCTGGCCACCATGCGCTGCTTGCCCATGGACGTGCCGTGCAGGTCATTCGCGCCTGTGCGAGAAAGCCGCCTTCCGTTGGCTGGGCGCCGGTGGGTTTTGCCGGAGTGCCGGCAACCTCTTCCGAGTCCGATGTTGAGGCTTTGCGCAAGCATGTAAATGGCGTCCGCGCTGGTTCGCTTTGGAATAACGTGTGGTGGGGGGATCCTCCGGTGCTCGGGCACTATCCCGAGGAAGGGTTGCGTGCCTATGGACGGGCGGTTCCCCGGTATCCGGCGTCGGACATGGAAACGATCTGCCAGCCGCTCGATTTTTATGGCATTAACATTTATACCAGTCCGCTCGTTGGCGCGGGTGCGGATGGTGAGCCGGAGGAGATTCCGAGATCTGCGGGGTGGCCGGTTACTCATTTCCAGTGGGAAGTGACGCCGGAGAATCTCTATTGGGGACCCAAACTCCTGCAGGAGCGTTACCGCTTGCCGATTGTGGTGACCGAAAATGGAATGTCGCACAATGATTGGGTTGGCCTTGACGGAAAGGTGCATGATTCACAGCGCATCGATTTTTTACGCCGTTATCTGCTGCAGCTTGGCAGGGCCATTGCCGAAGGAGTGGATGTGCGCGGGTACTTTCAATGGAGCATCATGGATAATTTCGAATGGGCGGAAGGTTACAAACAGCGGTTTGGACTGATCCACGTTGATTACGCCACGCAGGTCCGGACGCTTAAAGATTCCGCGCTTTGGTTTGGCGAAGTCATTCGAAAAAACGCCGTTGAGTAAGTGCTGTTTGTTGCCTTCCACTTCCCTGCGGTCGGCGGGATCAGGAGCTGGCTTCGGTGAATATTGCGCAGGCGGCGGTGTAGCTGTGGACGCAGTTTTTTCCGCCGATGGGTCCGAATTCGCCGTTGCAGAAGAACCCGGCGAGGTGGGGGTGGCCGAGGACGTCGCCGACGACGACGGCGTCGTGGTTGGTGTTGCCGAAGAGGTCTTGTCCGCGGCCTTTGCAGCAGAAGAGAGCGGAGGCGACAATGCGGTCCGCGGGTGAAGGGAGGGCGCGGTGGAGGGAGCGGCGAAGGTCTGCGTCGGCGGAGGCGCGATCGCGAAGTTGATATTGGAGGGTCTGGCCGAGGCGGGGGATGCCGGCGATGACGACGGCACCGGAGTTGGGATCGGCGCCGATGATGTTGCGGATGAGGAAATCGCCGGAGCGAAACTCGTCGATGTATTCGGTGCCGGCGAGTCCGGCGAAGAGGTTGCCCTGGGCGGAGGAGCGTTCGGACTCGGTGAGGGATTGGAAGGCGGACTCGAGGGCCTGGTAGGCGGGGCGTGAACCGAGTGAAAAGATGATGTTGTCTTCGGCTTTGGTGACCGGGAGGGGTTCGCCGATAGGGCGGCATCCCTGACTGATGGCGGGGATGAGTTTTAGATTGCCGCGGAGGCCCATGGCGATGCCGCCGGTGAGGATGCGTCCATTGTGAAAAACGGCAACGGTTTCCTCGGATTCACCGCCGCTGGCGAGACCGCCAACGACGGGCGTGCCGGGGAAGGCGTGGCTCCAGCCGGCCAGGAAATCCTCCGGAGGGAGGTCGAAGGGGTCGGTGAGAAGGAGCCAGCTTTCGGAGGCGGGGATGTTTTTTTTCCAGAATCCGGTGCTGTCGGCGGTTTCTGCGATGGAGGCATCGATGTCGTGGAATTCTGCGGTCGTGCCCGGGCTATGGATCGCGAGCAGAGAGAATCCGCTGCCGTTTTCGTGTTCGATGTTGTCCGAAATGATTCCTGAGCCGGTGCATCCGGCGAGTTCGGAAACATGGCCATCGACGCGGATGATGTCGGAGAATTCTTCGAGGTGTGGCAGGTAGTCTGGGGTGAAGAAGGCGAGCGCGAAGGTGGCGGGTGCGCCGAGTTCTTCGCGAATGCGGGCGGCGGCTCTGGAGACGGCGTCGGCGGAATAGGCGGACTCCTGAAGGATGGAGACGGATTTGCTCACCATAAGGAAGGTATCCTTTGCCTGTGCCCGGCTGTCAACCACGGCTGCGGTGAGGCGGAAGGTTGGTGGCTGTCGGAGTGGTGGTTAACCGGAGATTTTTGCGGCTTTGAGGGCGCGCATGGCCTTTTTAGGGTCGCTGGGCCGCAGGACGAGGAGTCCGCGCCGGGAAGAGGGCAGCGAGGCGAGGTAGGCGTATTCGATGTTGATTTTTTTGGAGGCGAGGACCTTGGCGATTTTTGAGAGGCTGCCGGGTTTGTTGTCGTTGTCGATGAGGAGGACGTCGTTCTCGAT
>Ga0351861_1009_pt1 | contig 49743 bp, 33 predicted proteins | sample BONcelHFGM3001F9_FD_206795 | JGI IMG/M metagenome (GOLD analysis project Ga0351861, IMG submission 206795) | Enriched cells from coal bed in the Powder River Basin, Montana, United States - BONCAT cells FGM rep2 HSBNCT.FGM.300.1.F9 ...
CGTGTTGCGCGTTGGGTTAGCCCTCCGATCTCTGATCTCCGACCTCCGCTAAAGTCGCTCAAGTCGGTTGCGTGTTCCGAGTTCCGTGTTGCGCGTTGGGTTAGCCCTCCGATCTCCGATCTCTGATCTCCGACCTCCGCTCAAGTCGCTTAAGTCGCTTAAGTCACCCTCCACACCAAACAAATTTTACCAAAGCTAGCCAAAGGAGAACAAAGAAACATCCTACATTTGCCCATGCAACTAAAGGAACCTTCACGCCGTATTTACATGTTTGCCACAGCAGTGTATCTTCTGATACTCTCTCTGCTCTTTTTACTGCCACGTGAAGCATTTTCGCAGGGCATATTTACTTATCTGGTGTCATATCTTCACGCTTTGGCATATCTTGTATTGGCCTGGCTTGCGTTGGCGGCGCTTGGCCGTTGTCCCTTGCGCTGGCGATCCGTAGCACCCTGGGTGTTTGTGATTGCGCTGGCCCATGCGTATTGGATGGAGTTTTTGCAGGGAGCTTTGCCCGTACCCGGCCGTCAGTCATCATGGATTGATCTGGCAGCTTCATTGCTGGGTGCTGCTGGCGGCATTTGGCTGCGCTTACGATTTGCCTACCGAAGCTGCAATTGTGGGCTGACGGTTCACAAGACAGATTCAGATGCCTCGGTGCATACAATGCAGCCCCATACATCCCATGAGGGAATACCAAGCCTGATCACACATCATCCGGCCTTGCCAGCAATAATTGCCAGGACTTTTGGATGGAAGACTATGGAACTGTCGCCAGATGCACAGTGGAGGCTGTCTCTGGTCTGCACCGGCAAAAGTCTGGTATCATTACCCCATTTCAGTTATGGCGCATTGTTTACTACCAATAACAATGATGAAGCAGTTGAAAAGGCCGAATCCTGGCTGGCCCGCATGCATTTCGACAAGGGCTTTGCCGGCATTGAATGGAGAAAGCCTGACCCAGGGACGCTCAACCACCACAAGCTGGCCAGTTGGCTTCGTCTTGAACCGACAATGGAGCTTCAGTTCAGCAGCTTTTCGGGCAATCTTGGGCGCAAAATCAGGAAGGCATCGCGCAATGGTCTTGTTACTGTGCAGGGAGGCAAGGAGTTGCTGAACGATTTTTATTCGGTTTATGCGCGACACATGCGCACACTTGGATCGGGAGCTTTACCAAAACGCTTTTTTGAAAACATGCTGGCTGGATACACCGATGCCTATGCCGGGATCTTTTTGGTCAGGCTCAACGGAAAAGTGATTGGCGGTGCTTTCAACCTGTCTTACAGAGGTTTTTATGAAAACGGCTGGTTTGCAACATTAAAACCTTATCAACGACTCTATCCTTCTTATTTACTTCACAGCGAAATGATTGCGCATGCCATAAGTCTGGGTTGCCACACCTACAGTTTTGGCCGCAGCACACCGGGTGGTGGCGTACATCAGTTCAAGCAACAGTGGAACACTTATGATGTACCCCTTACCTGGCTTGTATTTCCTGTCCCAACAGTACACCTCAGACACCAAACCTGGATCAGAAAAATATGGAAACTCCTTCCATACCCCTTGGGCAACAAATTCGGCAACTACATCGCAAAATGGATATATTAACAAAATTTCCTCCAATAAATCAACAAACTTGCCCGACTGCACAGGCGGATCAACACATCAACAGCATTAATTTCTGATTGAAGATTTTTTTGATTGAAGATGTGTCTGATTCATCGCATGACACTTTCCTGACAACGACATCGGCCTGTATGGCTAAACTGAACCGAAAACCATCCCAACCAGTAACAAGCAACAAGAAGCAAGTAACAGGAAAAACACAGCAAAGGTCGCTCAAGTCTGGTTCCTGGTTCCTTGCTCCTGGTTCCTGGTTAAGTGAATGTCTCTAAGTCACTTCGTCACTGAGTCCCTCCGTCTCTCAAAGAGGGTTTCGTGTTGCGGGTTCCGTTTTCCGTGTCTAGCTACATGTTCAGCTGATTCATTAAGTGACATCTTCCTGACAACGACATCGGCCAAAATGTTGAAACCAAACTGAATGTCAGCACTGAGCGCAGGCAAGCCCAAACAGCGGGCGTGGGCTGGCTTGAGCGAAAAAAACATAAAAAACACAGCAAAGGTCGCCGCAGGCAGATTTGCCTCGGCAAATTGAAAGGCCGGCCTGTGTGAAAGAGTTTGGCGAGGCACTACTTTGCTTGTGTTTTCATGGTTTTTTGAGCGCGGGGGGACAGCATTGTTTGGGCTCGATTTTTTCGTTCTTTTTGATCAGGCAAAAAGAACAAAAAGAAAATCAAAGCTTTAACATAGAAAATCGAACAGAAGCAGGTGAGAATAACTGCATGTGGTGCTGATATTTAGCGTTTTACCCCTTACCCTAAAGGGAGCCGCTAAAAATCAGTTTTTACTGATTCATCAAGTGACATCTTCCTGACAACGACAACGTTCAGAAAGTTGAAATCAAACTGAATGTCAGCACTGAGCGCAGGCAAGCCCAAACAGCGGGCGTGGGTTGGCATGGGCGAAAAAAATCATAGAAAACACAGCAAAGGTCGCCGAAGGCAGATTTGCCTCGGCAAATTGAAAGGCCGGCATGTGCGAAAGAGTTTGGCGAGGCACTACTTTGCTTGTGTTTTCATGGTTTTTTGAGCGCGGGGGGATAGCTTTGTTTGGGCTCGATTTTTTCGTTCTTTTTGATCAGGCAAAAAGAACAAAAGAAATTCAATGCTTCAAGGAAGAAAATCGAACAGATACAAGTAGGATAAACTGCATGTACAGCTGATTCATTAAGTGACATCTTCCTGACAACGACTTCGGCCTGTATGGTTAAACTGAACTAACAATCATCATTGTGCGGTGGGTTACGAGTTGCTAGTTCAGGGTTCCGGGTCAAGGTTGCTCTTCGCCCTTCGCTCTCTGCTCTTTGCAAAAACGTGTTGCGGGTTCAGGGTTCCGGGTTAGGTGAATGTCGCTCAAGTCTCCCCCTCGCTTAAGTCGCTTAGTTAGCTTAAGTCTCCTCTCAGTCCTTAAAAATACTTTTACACATAAGTAAAATGTTTTGTAGTTTTGCCAAATATTTTACTTATACATAAAAGATGAAAGATGAAAAGTACATACCCCGGCCATTGTATTTCAATAAAATTGAACCGTTCATTGGAACAGGTCTCATCAAAGTACTTACCGGCCAAAGAAGGGTTGGTAAAAGTTATGTGCTTTTGCAGGTGATGGACGAAATACGAAAACGTGACAGCCGGGCTACCATCATCTATATTAATAAGGAAGATTATCGCTTTGAATCCATTAAAGACCATAACGATCTGATGGCTTACCTCGAAAGTCAACGGACGAATACAGGCAGGCATTATTTGTTTATTGACGAGGTCCAGGAAATAAATCAATTTGAGTTGGCCATTCGAAGCTTGCTCTCAGTTGATGGCTGGGATATTTATATCACCGGAAGCAATGCAACGCTTTTATCGGGTGAGCTGGCCACACAACTGGGCGGAAGATTTATTCAGATACAGATTCATGCCCTATCCTATCCCGAATTCCTTCAATTTCACCAATTGCACGAAAACACAGAATCATTCCTGTTGTACATACGCTGGGGTGGCATGCCTCACCTGATCAATTTGCGCAAAGAGGATGCAGTGGTATTTGAATACCTGCGCAACATCCAAAACTCCATCATTCTGCGCGATATCATTGCACGCTTTAATATCAGGAATGTCGGCTTTCTGCAGGATTTGATCAACTATCTGGCTGATATCACAGGAAGTGTGTTGTCTGCCAAACGCATCAGCGATTATTTGAAATCACAAAAAATCAACCTGACGCCTAAACTGGTGCTCGAATACCTTGTATACCTCGAATCTGTCTATCTGATTGATCGGGTAAAGCGAATGGATGTGGAAGGGAAAAAGATATTTGAAATTGGCGATAAGTTCTACTTTGAAGACCTTGGGATGCGTCATGCAACAATCCCGTTTCAACAAAAAGATATAGGCAAAGTACTCGAAAATCTGGTCTACCACCACCTTGTCGTGAACGGATACCTGGTTTATATTGGCAAGCATGGCGACAAGGAAATTGATTTTATTGCTAAAAAAAATGAAGATATAACCTATATTCAGGTAGTCTATCTGATATCAGATGAGAAAACACATGAAAGGGAATTCGGCAACCTCCTGGCTATTCCCGACAACTGCACTAAGATGGTTATAAGCATGGATGAAACCGCAACAGGCAATTTTAAAGGCATTGAGCATACCTCAATCCGAAAATTTTTGATGACCTGAACGAACTTAGCGAACGAAGCATTGTCGCTCAAGTCGGTTGCGTGTTCCGAGTTCCGTGTTGCGCGTTGGGTTAGCCCTCCGATCTCCGATCTCCGATCTCTGATCTCCGACCTCCGCTCAAGTCGCTAAAGTCGCCCAAATCTGGTTCCTTGTTTCTTGCTCCCCTTCGATAAACTCAGGGCATCGCTTGTTTCTGGTTAGGTGAATGTCTCTTAGTCTCTCAGTCACTGAGTCCCTCAGTCTCTCAAAGAGGGTTTCGTGTTCCGTGTTCAGGGTTCCGCGTTAAGTGAATGTCTCTTAGTCTCTCAGTCACTGAGTCCCTCCGTCTCTCAAAGAGGGTTTTGTTTTCCGGGTTCAGAGTTCCGGGTTAAGCTGCATGTTCAGCTGATTCACCGCGTGACACTTTCCTGACAACGACCTCGGCCAAAAGAGAGTCATGCGGCTGCACACTCAGGTGCGCTGGCCCGCCAGCCCAACAAAGCTCTAACCATTTAAACGATTCATCTTTTTATTTTGATGATCCTCGATTTTTGAGCTAACCATTAGACTTTGTTGTGTTGGTCTGGCAAGCCTGCGCGCCGGGCAGCGCTGGCGTGAATGGCAATCCGGCTGGAAGGCCGTCGGGGGCAGCCGACCACAGGAGGCTGTTTGCCTTGTCGGTGCCAGCAAGGCTATGCAGGCAAGCCACCGGCCAGGCACTCGCCCGACAGGCTCTCCGCCGGAATGCCAGAGCGGGGGGGGGGCGGATCGCGCAGTCTTGATTTTTTCGTTCTTTTTCATCAAGGAAAAAGGACAAAAAGAAAATCACAGCTTTAACATAGAAAATCGAACTGCGCGTGGCGGGTTTCGAAGTGCGAGTTCACAAATTGCCTTTTCTTACTAAAAAACTTCAAGACAACAGCCTTAACTTCGCTGCATCTACCGTTTTTTATTGTCAAAATTTGACCCTGGTCGTATAACAACAAAAGTAAAAAAACTAAATTAAAACTATAAATCACTATATATCAATGCATACAACCAACCTATTGACCATAATTTATGGTGTTTATGGCACAAAAAAATCCAATATATCATGAATGATCAACGCAATGAAAAAGGTCAGTTTGCCCCTGGGCATGATGGCTTCAAACCAGTCGGAGCAAAAAAAAGAAAGAAAAACCACGAGATGGATCGCCTTAAAGAAATTTTTGACTATATTCAACCTTACATCGAAAAAGATCTTATAGATTATGGCGGCCATACCAGAATAAATACAATGTTAGAGATATGTAAAATTCTCAACTCAAGTAAAAAGGTAAAGAAAGTGAAAACATCCAAAAAACCCACTTATGACGAATGATTGAGTTTCGTATCTTGAATCAACCCATCAACAAACTTGTCCGACTGCACAGGCGGGTCAACGCATCAACAGCATTAATTTCTGATTGAAGATTTTTTTGATTGAAGATGTGTCTGAATCACCGCGTGACACTTTCCTAACAACGACATCGGCCTGTATGGCTAAACTGAACCGAAAACCATCCCAACCAGTAACAAGCAACAAGAAGCAAGTAACAGGAAAAACACAGCAAAGGTCGCTCAAGTCTGGTTCCTGGTTCCTTGCTCCTGGTTCCTGGTTAAGTGAATGTCTCTAAGTCACTTCGTCACTGAGTCCCTCCGTCTCTCAAAGAGGGTTTCGTGTTGCGGGTTAGGTGAATGTCTCTAAGTCTCACAGTCACTTCGTCTCTTAAGTCGCCCCTTCGCTGAAGTCGCTTAGTTCGCTTAAGTCGCCACTTCTGGTTCCTTGTTTCTGGCTTCTTGTTTCTGGTTAGGTGAATGTCTCTCAGTCTCTCAAAGAGGGTTTCGTGTTCCGTGTTCAGGGTTCCGCGTTAAGTGAATGTCTCTTAGTCTCTCAGTCACTGAGTCCCTCCGTCTCTCAAAGAGGGTTTCGTGTTCCGTGTTCCGCGTTAAGTGAATGTCTCTTAGTCTCTCAGTCACTGAGTCCCTCCGTCTCTCAAAGAGGGTTTCGTGTTGCGGGTTCCGTTTTCCGTGTCTAGCTACATGTTCAGCTGATTCATTAAGTGACATCTTCCTGACAACGACATCGGCCAAAATGTTGAAACCAAACTGAATGTCAGCACTGAGCGCAGGCAAGCCCAAACAGCGGGCGTGGGCTGGCATGGGCGAAAAAAATCATAGAAAACACAGCAAAGGTCGCCGAAGGCAGATTTGCCTCGGCAAATTGAAAGGCCGGCATGTGCGAAAGAGTTTGGCGAGGCACTACTTTGCTTGTGTTTTCATGGTTTTTTGAGCGCGGGGGGATAGCTTTGTTTGGGCTCGATTTTTTCGTTCTTTTTGATCAGGCAAAAAGAACAAAAGAAATTCAATGCTTCAAGGAAGAAAATCGAACAGATACAAGTAGGATAAACTGCATGTACAGCTGATTCATTAAGTGACATATTCCTGACAACGACATCGGCCTGTATGGCTAAACTGAACCGAAAACCATCCCAACCAGTAACAAGCAACAAGAAGCAAGTAACAGGAAAAACACAGCAAAGGTCGCTCAAGTCTGGTTCCTGGTTCCTTGCTCCTGGTTCCTGGTTAAGTGAATGTCTCTAAGTCACTTCGTCACTGAGTCCCTCCGTCTCTCAAAGAGGGTTTCGTGTTGCGGGTTCCGTTTTCCGTGTCTAGCTACATGTTCAGCTGATTCATTAAGTGACATCTTCCTGACAACGACATCGGCCAAAATGTTGAAACCAAACTGAATGTCAGCACTGAGCGCAGGCAAGCCCAAACAGCGGGCGTGGGCTGGCTTGAGCGAAAAAAACATAAAAAACACAGCAAAGGTCGCCGCAGGCAGATTTGCCTCGGCAAATTGAAAGGCCGGCCTGTGTGAAAGAGTTTGGCGAGGCACTACTTTGCTTGTGTTTTCATGGTTTTTTGAGCGCGGGGGGACAGCATTGTTTGGGCTCGATTTTTTCGTTCTTTTTGATCAGGCAAAAAGAACAAAAAGAAAATCAAAGCTTTAACAATGAAAATCGAACAGAAGCAGGTGGAATTAACTGCATGTAGCGTATAGTCCTTCATAACCTGCAAACTCCAGCATTGAGTGATAGTTGCTGAGCGATGGTTGTTGAGCGGAGTCGAAACAAGTCGAAGCAAACAAACTTCCCAACTTCAACTTTCCAACCTCCCTTAACAAATCTGCCAGACTGCAAGGCGGATCAACAATCCTCAAATCTTTGAATCTTGTCCGCCTAAAGCGGATGAATTTTCAAATCCTTAAATTTTCAAATCTTCAACAAACTTGTCCGACTGCACAGGCGGATCAACAATACTCAAACCTTTGAATCTTGAATCTTGAATCTTGAATTTTGAATTTTCAAATCCTCAAATCCTCAAATCTTCAAATCTTCAAATCAGAAATCTTCAAATCAGAAATCCTCAAATCTTAAAACACCCTTTTAACCCTAAAACTTCACTGATCACAGTTCACTGTTCACTGTTCACTGATCACTGTTCACAGATCACCGATCACAAAGAAATTATCATCATACGTAATTGAAGTTAAGCCCACAAGAGAAAATTCGTACTTTTGCCCAAACTAACCAGCCCTTATGAAACTGAAATGCTATATTCAGGCCTTTTTCACGGGTCGTTTCTCTGTATATTTCACTCTGTCTTTTATCACGCTGATGCTGTCCGTGCAGTTGCATGCGCAGACAGTTCCTGTGGGCACGCCCTTTTTTGAGGATGCACTCAGGCGGGCACAACTGATGGGCAGACTCGATCCCAATGTTTCCTTTACCATACGCCCTGTTGATCCGGTGCGCGCATTCAAATTGGACAATCCTTTTGGCCACGACACTGTTTTATTTCCCCTGGATTCCAATACCTACAGCCGCTATACCGACCTGAAGGGCCGCCTTGGATTCGCCGGTGGCATGAGCCTCAACAAGAACGTTTCGGGCAAAGAGGCCAACCTGCGCCTCACGCTGCTCCCCGTGTACTTCCACACCCGCTACAACCACCACCATCCCTATGGCTGGTCCGACGGGCCTATGGTGCCGGCCAAAGGCATGCAGATTTATCTCTCGGGCGGCCTCTACGCCAAAGCAGGCATATTTGAAGCTCAGCTCAGACCCGAATATGTACTTGCCGACAACAGGGAGTTTCTGAACCCGCCTTTCAGGCCAAGAAACATTGATTTGCCCGAACGAATGGGTCAGGCTAACTATGAAAAAACATTTTTGGGTCAGTCTTTTGTAAAAGTGCACCTCGGCCCGGTAGCCGCCGGATTGTCCACCGAAAACATATGGTGGGGCCCCGGCCGCAAGAATTCTATAATCATGACCAACAACGCCCCCGGCTTCGGGCATTTTACTCTGCATACCAACAAGCCCATTCTGACGCGTATTGGCTCCTTCGAAGGCCAGATGGTAGCTGGTAAACTGCGCCGATCGGGATTTACCTATCCCTTGCGTTATCAGCAGGGCGAGTGGCCCCCTGTTGCCGGAAACGTGGTTCCTGACACGGCCAGAGGCGATGCATATTATGCCTATATCAACGCAATGGCAGGGGTGTACCAGCCAAAATGGCTGCCTGGGCTGTTCCTTGGGCTCACACGAGCCATCCAGGTTAATGGTGATCCTTCCAGATGGACTGATTATTTAAAGATCGTTTACCTCGAATCCCGCGGCGAAAAAACCGGCCAGGGGCTTGCACCTGGTGGTATCTCACGCAACCAGCTCATTTCATTCTTTACCCGATACCTCTTCCCCGAATCCCATGCCGAAATCTATATGGAAGTCGGCCGTGAAGACAACTGGTGGGACTTTGAAGACCTGATCAGCAGGCTTCAGTATTCTACTGTGTACAACGCAGGCTTCAGAAAAATGTACAAACTCTCCGGCAAAGACCGCTGGCTGGAAGTATCTGGTGAATATACCAAACTGCAGTCTCCTGTAGCCAATATGGTTCGACCAAATCCAACCATTTACAGTTTTTATACCCATGGTTCAGGTAATGGCTGGACGAACAGAGGACAGGTTTTGGGTGCAGGCATAGGACCGGGCAGCAATATGGGCACTTTCGGACTTGCTTACGGACACGGATTTAACGTGTTTTCACTACAGTTCGAGCGCATTGCCTACAATGAAGACTTGTTATATGCGGGTATTGACTACCTGAATCTGGGTGATGGTTCAAATCCGTTTTTTGTGGATGTGAGCAAACACTTCATTGATTGGGGGTTCATCCTCAGCCACCACACCTCCTTTGGCAAACTGATGATGGGCTACCAGCTTCAGCTGCTGCGCACCTATAACTTTCAGTGGTACTACGACCCCTATGGAGGGGCAGGGCCCTTCAGGTTTCCCGGCATTAATGTCTGGTCGCTGAACGGGGAAATGTCTTTGCTCTACCGCTTCTGAACACATGAAACAAATCAAGGCAAAGCCCAGCACACAGGCCCGCATGAACAAACTCCCCGCGAAACCATTTCCAATGCCTGAAACCACACCCATCAACGCCCTGGAAGTCCCGGTAAGTGCCTACCTCCACAGCCGGAAAAAGCGTTTGCTCGACCTTGTTTTTACCCTTATTGTGTTGCCCGGTATTATCCTGCTGCTTTCGTTCAGCGCCCTGGGAATCATCCTCACCATGGGATTTCCGGTAATATTCGCCCAAAACAGGGTAGGCCTGAACGGAAAGGTGTTTATGATCTATAAACTGCGCACTTTAAAACGGAAAGCAAGCAACAAAACAGGCATCAGCCATACCAATGGCGACATTACTCCTCTGGGAAAGCTCATGCGTTTGTTTCGCTTCGATGAATTACCACAGGTGTGGAACATACTGCTCGGCGAAATGAGTTGGGTTGGCCCGCGGCCCGAGGTTCCTTACTACACAAACAAATATACTGAACTCAATCCTGAGTTCCGGAACAGGCTCTTGGCCCTTCCGGGTATCACCGGCCTGGCACAGTTGAACAACCCCAATGCAACCCCAAATGATAACCCGGCTAAGCTCGGATTCGACCTCGAATACATCCGGACAGCCAGCCTTTACGGGGATTTGAAAATACTTTTTAACACATTCTTTTTGCTATGGAAATAATCAGGAAAGTCTTCCTGCTGCTGTACTTGCTGGCCCTCAGCACAACAGCACTGCAGGCTCAGGAACTTTTTTACCGGAAGAACCTGGCAAACATTGATATTGAAAAACTCACCCAACAGGATATCTACCGCTTTCAGCGCCGAGCTGCCGCTGCAAATATGACCGAGGCTGAAGTAATGACCTACCTTCTGGACAAGGGCCTTTCACGCACTGAGGTTTCCAACCTGCTCCGGCGTATGGATAAGGAACAATCACCCGCTACATCGCGGCAACTGAACAGAAACATAGCCTCATCTCTTGATCAGGAAATCGAAAACGAAGACCCATTGGTGAGACGAATGTATCTGAAAAGCGAAATCCCTCCCGATTCGCTGATTTTCGGATCGGAACTGTTTAATAATGAACGAATGGGTTTCTCCCCAAGTTATCAGCTTGCCACGCCTGTTAATTATGTGCTTGGCCCCGGAGATCAGATAAATATTACCCTTTATGGAGACCAGGAAATCGCCAGCGATTTCCTCATTAGACCTGAAGGTACAGTAACAATTCCCTATGGAGGAGTCGTTCAGGTGGGTGGCCTCACCACCGAACAAGCCGAAGCCCGCATAACCAGGTTACTCATCAGCAAAGGATTTGAAACCCTCGAAAATGGGGGCACCAAATTATCCCTTTCTGTAACCAGCTACCGCAGTTTTCCGGTAACTGTTATCGGAGCCCGAAATTCTGGTCAGTTTGTTGTGCCTTCAATCGCTTCAGCCTTCCATGCACTCGTATTGGCCGGTGGTCCCTCAGTAAGGGGAAGCTACAGGTCTATCGAAGTGATAAGAAAAGGAAAGATCATTCAAACCATTGACTTATATAGGTTTCTGGTCAACGGAGACCGCTCAATGGATGTTACACTTCAGGAAAACGATGTCATAAATATTCCCGTTTATGAATCCATTGTCCGTATTCGCGGGGAAGTTAAGCGGCCTGGTTTCTTCGAAATCCTCAAGGATGAAAACATGGAAAGCCTGTTGCGGTATGCCGGTGGCTTTACCCCATTTGCCTACAAGGAAAACATCTACATCGAAAAAGTTGGCGCCAACGAATTCCAGATCAAGGATTTGTTGTCGGCTGAGTTTTCAACCTATTTCCCCGTAACAGGCGATGTGTTCATTGTTGGTTCCATCACCAGCCGCTACATGAACAGGGTTGTTATTTCCGGTGCCGTAAACAGGCCGGGCATATATGGCTGGACCGATGGCCTGATGCTCTCGACCCTGCTGCAGCGCTCGGGTGGCATTGAGAAAAGCGCCCTCATGAGCCGCGGGCTGGTCTATCGCTACGGCAGAAACCACGAAAGCCACTACCTGCGTTTTGCACCCGAAGAGGTAACAAAAGGTGAATCTGACCTTGCCCTCAGAGATGGCGATTCCATTGTAATTGCCGACCGCAAGGCTTTTTTTCCAAATGAATTTGTGCAGGTTTTGGGCGAAGTGAACAAAGAGGACAAAATCATTTATGGACAGGGAATGACTGCCCTTGATGCTGTGCTGCTCGCCGGAGGGATGAAAAAAGCCTCAGCCATGACCAACAAGATCGAAATAGCCCGAAGATCAGAGGGCTCGGCTGATGTCACGCTTGCCCGCATCATCACCGCCGAATCGGATGCGGACTTGCTGTTCAGGGCCGGTGAAGTCGAACTTTTGCCCAACGATATAGTAGTGGTCAAACCTGATCCTGATATTAAAGATCATCAGGTGGTCAGGCTCGAAGGCGAAGTCCGCTCCCCCGGAACTTACGTGCTGCTCCGTCGCAACGAACTCCTCAGTTCGGTGCTGCAGCGGGCCGGAGGCCTTACCTCTCTCGGAGATGCAAACGGTGTCGTAATCATACGCACCAAAAGCAACCCTATTCTCGACAGAAAAAAAATCGTCCTCAGCCTGAAGAACCAATCCATTGTCACAGAGCGTGATTCCCTGATGAATCTGAGCGCTTTGAACAAGATTCAAAACCGTATGCTGACCGGGGAAGAAGAAGAGGAAATGGATCTGTTTACAGACAAAAATAGTATGTTATACAACGATCCCCTGCAGAAGGGCTCAGTTTCCGGATCGGGTAAAAAAAGTGTTAAGAGCGAAGGTAGTACAAAAGAAAAAAGAATTGATGAAGTTACCTTCATTGCTGTCAACAACATAGCCGAACTACTCAATAAACCGGGAGGCAAATACGACATTGCCTTGCTTGATGAAGACAAGATTCTGGTGCTGGCACGCAATAATTCAGTCAGCGTGAAGGGAATGGTCAATAACGAGGTCAATGTGAATTATATGGGCAGTAAGCTTCGTAAATACCTTCGCGAATCAGGCGGTACAACACGGACGGCACAGAGAGGCAGTATCTATGTGATCGAGCCCAACGGGCGCGCCCGAAGCACGCACACTTTTTTGGGCATACGCAACTATCCGAGGGTAATTCCCGGCAGTGCAGTAATTGTTCCGGCCAAACCGCAGCGCGACCGAAGAATGAACGACCCGGCTACAGTTGCCGCCTTGGCCAGCATACTCGCATCAGCTACCGGTGTTGTCTTCCTGATCTCAACAATGAAATAAACTGAACATAGCCTTTTGGCGCATGTTCTGTGTTTTTGTGTTTCAGAAGGCGTCAGGGGCGCATATAATTCATGAAACAAAAGAGAATGACAAGCTGCAGAACTATATGTAAATTATTCATAATGAACGCCTTTGCCGTTCTGCTGCTGTTGTCACCGCCTGCCTTGCTGGCTCAGGAAGAGCCCTTTTCGCTTCCTTACGAATACCCGGCTTATCTTCGCCACGAATACAACATCAGGCAGAATGGTGGTTTTGGCAAACATACAGCAGTAAAACCTTTGATGCAGTATGATGCCACAGCTGAGCAGCAGGAACAAGATACAACAGGCATCAGACACAGTTGGCTGCACCGGAAAGTATTTCTTGAGCACCTGATTGATGTCAGGGGAAACGCATATTCATTTCAGATTGACCCGCTCTTTGATTTCGGTCTGGGATACGAAACAAACAAGTCGTCGGTTACCTGGCAGAACACCAGAGGTTTGCGCATCAGGGGGAACATTGGAAGCAAACTTGCATTCTCATCCGAACTATACGAAAACCAATCCTTAACACCAGCTTTCCTCGACACCTTTATTTTTGCCCATCAGATCAAACCGGTAGTTCCGGGGGTCGGTATTATTCCCGGACAGGGCATCGTCAGGCCCTTTGGTGATGGAAGGGGATGGGACTATTCCAATGCAACTGCCTACCTTACTTACTCCCCTGTATCCTTTGTTAACCTGCAGTTTGGACATGGAAAGCACTTTATTGGACATGGATACCGTTCAGTGCTCCTGTCAGATGCTGCATATCCCTATCCTTTTTTCAGGCTTCAGGCAACTTTCGGTCCTTTGCAGTACACCTGGTGGCTGATGCAGCACAGCGATCCGGGCGAGCAACCCTTGTCCTATTACCTGAGTTTCAGAAAAAAATATGCCTCAATGGGCTACCTCAACTGGCAAGTGAGTCCAAAGTTCGAGTTGGGCATCCTGCAGGCATTGGTATGGGCAGGCGATGACTCCATCGGCGGACCGCAACCTCCGGCATGGCAATACATGAACCCTTTGGTTTTCCTGCACCCGGTACACTACGGAAACGGAAGCGAAGGTAACCTCTTTATTGGCCTCAATATGAAGTGGAACCTGAGTCCCAGGCATTTGCTTTATGGTCAGCTGATGTTTGATGAAATCAAGGTGAACGAACTGATCAGCCAGTCGGGTTCGGCGGCAAACAAATATGCGGCACAGGCCGGCATCAAATGGTTTGGCCCGTGGGGAACAAAGGGTCTTGTGCTGCAGACAGAATTTAACATGGCCAGGCCTTACACCTTCAGCCATATCAGGCGACTTTCTGCCTACGGGCATTACCTCCAGCCATTGGGACACCCTTCGGGCGCAAATTTCATCGAAGGCCTTGCCCTTGCCCAGTACCACTTTGGCAAGCATTGGTATGCCTCGGGAAAAATCGTCTGGATCAGAACGGGCGTGGATACTGACAGCCTGAATTATGGCAGCAACATTTTCAGAAACTATCTGGAACCTCCGGGTGGGGAAGGGGTTACCGGAATTCGTCTGGGACAGGGAGCCGAATCAATCACCCTGCACACCGAATTTTTGGTGGGTTACCTGCTGAACCGGAAAACCAATATGAAAATCGAAGCCAGATACATACAACGCAGCCAGGGTATAGCATCTGACCGCCTGCTCACACAATGGTTTTCTGTTGGAGTAAGCACCTCACTCAGAAACCTGTATTACGATTTCTGAGTTGCCTTAACGCACGATTTGTGAACGAATGGTGATCCATTCAACGCCGAATTCTGGTATCCGCCATTGAATGATACCTTCCTGAGCAGATATATGCCTGAATGATCTGGTGTTTTGAAGCGTCGGGTCTCTGTCAACCTCTACATGCCACACATTCTTAAAAGTGATGTCTTTGGGGGTATATTCATTCTTGATTTCAATAATCCTGACTTTCGAACCATCGTTTCCTGATTCCCAGCCATCATCAACAGCCGCCGGATAATAAAAAATCTTGCTCCTGGCATTAAGTATATTCTGACTGTAATTTTCAACCCAAACAGTATAGCATGGTGCTGTATAATTTACATTCCTGCACTGGTCATTAGTTTCGCTAACCACATGAAATTCACGACCATAAAACGAACTCATACACTTCACCCTGAAACGGTCTTTTAAGGCATACGGCAGCTTGCTTCCGGGATGCAGTATATCCAGCGTATCGAACACCAGTTCGGTAACAAACACCGAATCCAGGTAAACCTCACCACCGCTTAAGGCCTCCATAATCCAGTAGGTTCCGGGTTTCATCACAAAAATGTCTTTTAACTCCTGAGGCAACCAGATATCATACGTTTCAGGTTCCTCTTTGCTGCATGAAGACAAAGCAAGCATTATGATGCTTAATAACAACAATGAAACCCTGTTAAGCTTTTTCATAAACATAATTAAAGGGATATACACGACAAAAGTAAAACAATTATAGGCACATCTGATCTTAAATTAGCGGCTTTGTAACAACACCAAAAGTTGTACGAATCCGCACATGATGATGCATAAAAACGAACAGCAATACTGTCTGACAATCGGATAATTAACACAAAAACAAACCAATAGCATTGTGGCATGATAATGGTTTCAGGTCAATGAACCAAAACGAAGAATGAAATGCTGAAAAACTATATTTTAAGTGCGGTCAGAAATTTTTCCAAAGCCCGGTTTTATTCCTCCCTGAATATTCTGGGACTCAGTCTGGGCTTTGCGGCTGTAATTCTGATTGTTCTGTATGTGCAGGACGAATTTGGTTACGACCGGCACAACCTCAATCACAGGCAGATTTACCGGCTTGAGTCGCATTTCAGCATCGGCGAGATGGACGATCGTTTTGCAATCGCTCCCATGCCTCTGGGACCGGCATTCAGGCTTGAGTTTCCCGAGGTTTTGGCAATGGCCAGGTTTGGTAAAATAAACGACCTGCACATCCGCACCCATGATGCAGAGTATTACGAAAATGGATTTTATTATGCCGATTCAACGGTTTTCGACATATTTACCCATGAATTTCTGTTGGGTAGCCCCAAAAATGCCCTTACGGAAGTAAATTCAGTTGTTCTGACCGAGAGCCTTGCAAAAAAATATTTTGGCAACGAAAACCCCCTCGGAAAAACCCTGCAGACCGGACTTGGTCATTCTGTGTCGGTTTCAGCAGTAATACGCGACCTGCCCAACAACAGCCATATGCGCTACGAGGCACTCATTTCAATGGTTTCGGCTGCCAGAGGAAACCTACAGGACTTCAATAGCTTTGAGGCAGTGAACTTTTGGAACATTGGAGTATTCACTTATGTGATGTTGCATCCTTCGGCCGAACCTTCAGCAATCCTCAGTCGCTTCGATGCCTTCTACGACAAGTATATGCGTTCGGTTGGCGAACAGATCAATGCCAGTTTTCAGCCCATGCTCAGACCTCTGGCCGAGGTACATTTGTACGGCAAACTCAAGGCTGATTTGCCCGCAGGTAACCGCAGTTATCTGTATGTGTTTATGGCAGTGGCCCTGTTTATCCTGCTCCTTGCAGCGATCAATTATGTAAATATGGCTACGGCCAGGTCAGCAAGGCGTGCCCGGGAAGTAGGCATCAGGAAAGTTGCAGGGGCACATCGCGGGCAACTTATGCTGCAGTTTATCACCGAATCGGTGCTGATGGCACTCATTGCGCTGGTGATTGCCATCGCGCTGGTGCAGTTGTTTATCCCCGAATTCAACGTCCTTTCTGGAAAAGAAATTTCTTTCTCCATTCTTAAACAGCCTGTGTTTTTTGCAGGAATAACGGCCTTGGTATTGGTTGTTGGTGTTCTTTCGGGGGTGTACCCGGCCCTCTTCCTTTCGTCTTTCAAACCTGTGAATGTATTAAAAGGTTCTTTCGCTTCGGCAGCTTCAGGAGGAGGAAGTAAGAGCGGAAGACTTCGCAAAGTACTGGTAGTGTTTCAGTTCTGGATTGCTTTTGTGCTCATTATTGGCACCTTGGTTGTCGGCAACCAGCTTCAGTTTCTCAGGGAAAAGAACCTGGGATTCCAAAAAGACAACCTGATTGTCTTGCAGCTTCAGGATACAGCTTTCCGCAACCGTGCACAAAGCTTCAAAGAAGCTCTGCTGCAACATCCGTCTGTTGAAGGAGTGACCAACGCATCGGGAGTGCCGGGCATGTCAGGCGCCATCACGGTGATGCGTATCGAGGTTGAGCAGGGATGGGAAGAACAGGCGATAATGTGGACTCAGGCCGACGAGCATTACCTGAAGGTGTTGGGCATCAGCCTGGTTCAGGGAAGGGATTTTGATCCTGCCATGGGCACCGACCGCGAAGAAGCCGCCATCATCAATGAAGCCTTCGCCAAAAAATACGGATGGGCCGACAATCCATTGGGAAAGAGGATACATTTCAACTTTGAACTGGATGGCAGTGGCGGACGTGTGCTGAAGGTAATCGGGGTGGCAAAGGACTTTCATGTGAATTCACTACACAACGTCATCGAGCCATACATCATCATGATGAATACTGCCCCCCGTTATCTGATGACCGTCAGGGTCAAAGAAAACCAGCTGCCCGAAGCCCTGACCCGGCTTAACGAAACCTGGAACATCTATGCAGCCGGCAGGCCCTTTGATTATAAGATCCTCTCTGATCAGCTGCAAACCCAGTATGAAAGCGAAGAAAAAATCGGACTCATTTTCCGACTTGCTTCTGCGCTGACAATTTTCATAGCCCTGCTCGGACTACTGGGATTATCATCATTTGTGGCAGAGCAGCGTACGCGAGAGATTGGCATCAGAAAAGTGTTGGGGGCTTCGGTGTTTTCCTTGTTCAGATTGTTGTACACCGAGTTTGCCATACTTATTCTGCTGGCATTTGTGCTCGCTGTCCCCTTTGCATGGTGGAGGCTGCTTGTGTGGCTCGAATCCTCATTTGTGTACCATACGCAACTTAATTTTGCAACATTTTTGCTTGCCGGATTCATGGCTGCCTGCGCCGGCATCGTGGCCATCAGCTTTCACCTCATCAAAGTTGTTCAGGCCAACCCGGTTAATACAGTCAAGTACGAATGATTATTCGTTCTTTTTGATCATGCAACAAGGACAAAGAAATGAAGTACAAAGCGTTTATGCCAAATATATTGATTAACTATTGACGATATCCGAAACCCGACAGGCTTATCTTAACATTGCCGATTTTTGATGTGGTTGAATTATTAATGACAGCGACCTGCTAATGACATCGGTCAGAATGTTGAACATCAACTCTAAACTAACCCAGTAACCAGTAACCAGTAACCAGTAACCAGTAACAAGAACCCAGAACCCAGAACCTACTGTATTATACCACTTCCCAAACAAACCTGTTCCTCAGCGTGGTACAGCACCCCAAACTGCCCGGGGGCAACACCCGAAACGGGTACATCGGCAACAATCTTTGGAGAGCCGGAAGCAAGTGAAAGTTTTCCTGTGTTAAACTCAGGCTGATGCCTGATTTTGAACCGCACGGGCATATTATGGGTAAAAGGAACATCCGGATGTAGCGGAAGGAGTTCAGTCAAATTTATTTCTGAGGTGTACTGACTCGATGGGTCATAGCCATTCGACACAAACAGCAGGTTATCTTCGGTGTTTTTTCTGACCACAAACCAGGGGCCTCCGCTCAGCCCAAGGCCTTTGCGCTGCCCGATGGTATGAAACCAGAATCCTTTGTGTTTGCCAAGGACTTTTCCTGTTTCTAGTTCCACGATCGAACCTTCTTTTTCGCCGGCATAGCGGCGTATGAAATCATTATAGTTTATTTTTCCCAGAAAGCAGATACCCTGACTGTCGGGGCGGTGGGCACTGGGAAGCCTCATGTTGCGTGCAATTTCGCGCACCTGAGGTTTCATAAGCCCGCCTACGGGAAACATTAGTTTGCTGAGTTGTGCATAGGTAATCCGAGCCAGAAAATACGTCTGGTCTTTTACAGGATCGGCAGCCGTGCCCAGGAAAAAACCTCTTTCGTTCTCAATCACCCGGGCATAGTGTCCCGTGCTGATCTTGTCGAACTGATGCCCAAACCTGTCCTCAAAACTGCCGAATTTGATCATACGGTTACACATCACATCGGGGTTTGGGGTAAGTCCTTTTTTCACTTCTTCGATGGTGTAGGCAACCACTCGTTCCCAGTATTCTTTTTGCAAATCAACAACTTCCATTCGGCAGCCGTACTTTTTAGCGATCCAGGTAGTAATCTCTATGTCTTCCTCTGACGGACAATCCACATAGCCGGGCTCGTCTTCCATGCCAATTCGGATGTAGAAGATTACCGGGTCGAGGCCCTGCTCCTTGAGCAATGGAATAGTCACCGAACTGTCGACTCCTCCCGAAACTAATGCTGCAAGCTGCATGGTGCGAAGTAATTTGGGGCAAAGTTCGTGAAATTAAGCGAACCTTGTCGCGAGTCTAAAATCATTCTAAATAGCAAAGCCCTCTGCAACCGTTTGCGCATATTCCCTAATTTTGAAACCGCAAAATCAATCATCAGGGTTGGTATTGCGCAAACACAATATAAATCAAAACCATAGTGTATGTCAAATATTGGATCGTACGAAGAAAGGAACAAGGGTTTCGACTGGAGACTGGCCGAGAAAGAACTCGGTTATAAGCCCGGAGATGATATCAACATTGGCTGGTACTGCACCGACCGTATTTGTCAGCTCGGAAAAGCCCACAAGACAGCAATTTTGTGGGAAGGGCTGGGTGGCGTTGAAAAGAAATACACCTATAACGATATCCGGCTGCGGACCAACACCATTGCATCCTTCCTTCAGGGATTGGGCGTGGAACAGGGCGAAAGAGTCTGTCTGTTCATGGATAAAATCCCCGAACTTTACATTGGCTTGCTGGCCGTACTCAAACTGGGTGCCGTAGCTCAGCCGCTTTTTTCGGCTTTTGGCGACGAATCCCTGTTTATCAGACTCGAAAATGCAGGAACAAAAGCCATTATGACCCAACGCAAGCATGTGGGTAAGGTTAGGCAGATCCTCGAAAAATTACCCGAACTCAAACATGTGATCATTGTTGACCACGATGGAAAAAAAGAACTGAAAGAACGCGAAGTCGTGTTTGCAATGGACGCAGCCGACCAGCTTGAACACTTTGAAGCCGCTAAAACCAAAGCCGAATCCCCCTCCGTATTGCACTACACCTCTGGCACCACCGGACAACCAAAAGGAGTAAAGCATGTTCACTATTCACTTATTTCACAATACCTTACCTCACGCTGGGTCCTCGACTTGCAGGAAGATGATATTTATTGGTGCACAGCCGACCCTGGCTGGGTGACGGGAACCTCTTACGGCATCATCGGAGGCTTTGCCACCGGATCTACCAACTGTATCCTCGACACAGGCTTCTCGGCCGAAAGCTGGTACAGGTTTATTGAAAAGTATAGGGTAACCATGTGGTACTCGGCACCAACAGCCATTCGCTCGCTGATGAAAGCCGGTGATGCGCTCGTGAAGCAATTCGATCTTTCATCACTGCGTCATCTGGCCAGCGTTGGCGAACCCCTGAATGCCGAAGCAGTGATCTGGAGCCAGAAAGTGTTCGGAATACCTTTCCACGACACCTATTGGCAGACCGAAACAGGCTCGATGATGATCGTCAATCTGCCCGGAATGAAAATCAAGCCCGGATCTATGGGCAAGCCTTTCCCGGGCATCTCGGCTACAGTGCTCGACGAAAAAACCTATGAGCCTGTGGGCGCTCCCAACAAACCCGGCCTGATCGCATTCAAACCCGGCTGGCCTGCCATGATGCGCACCTACTGGAACAATGAAGAAACCTATCAGAAAAAGTTTAAGAACGGCTGGTACCTATCAGGTGACAAGGCCTTTCTTGATGCTGATGACTATTTTTGGTTCATCGGACGTGATGACGATGTGATCAACACCGGCGGACACCTTGTGAGCCCCTTCGAGGTGGAATCCGCCCTGCTGGAACACGAAGCAGTAGCCGAATCGGCAGTGGTAGCCAAACCCGATGATGTGAACATGGAAGTGGTAAAAGCATTCGTTGTTCTTAATGAAGGATTCGTGCCCGATGATATGCTTGAGCTCAACATCATGAACTTCATCCGCAAAAAGCTGTCGCCACTCGCTATGCCGCAGGAAATCGAGTACCTCGACAAACTTCCGAAAACCCGAAGTGGAAAAATTATGCGCAGGCTGCTCCATGCCAAAGAATGGGGACACGATATCGGTGACGTAAGTACACTGGAAGATGACTAGGACGGGTTCTGGTTACTGGTTACTGGTTACTGGTTACGGGTTACGGGTTGACACGTGAAAGTTCCTCAACAAATCAACGAATCAACAAATTATACCCTGAGCGTAGTCGAAGGGCAACAAATCAACAATCTTTCAAACTTAAAATAATATAAAAATGAGTGAAATTAAAGACGTTGTATTGAAGTATGTGATCAATGAGTATCTCGATGATCCTGACGAAGAGCTAACCTTTGACTCCCCCCTGATTTCGGGTGGTATAGTTGACTCTTTCTCTATGGTATCGCTGAAACGATTCCTCGAAGCCACCTACAAGATTTCCCTGCCGGACGACCGCGCCACACCCGAAGCTTTCGATACGGTGAACAGCATCACGGCTCTGGTTGAAGAGTTTATTGCAAAGAAATAACCCTTCATAACATGGCATACAGTGATAAAGTAAGGGGCGTCTATCAGGACACCCTTCAGAAAATTGAAGACGCCGGCTTGTTTAAGACCGAGCGCAAGATATTCTCCTCCCAGGCTGCTGAAATAGAAGTAGAGTTTCCGGCCGGAGCGCCCCGCAAAAGGGTGATCAATATGTGCGCCAACAACTACCTGGGGCTTTCGAGTCATCCCGAAGTAGTTGAGGCAGCCCATAAAGGTCTTGATTCTCATGGGTATGGTATGTCGTCAGTGCGCTTTATCTGCGGCACACAGGACATCCACAAGGAACTCGAGCAAAAAATCACCGAGTTTCTGGGTACAGAAGACACCATTTTGTTCCCTTCATGTATGGATGCCAACGCTGGTGTGTTTGAAGCCATACTTACCGACGAGGATGTGATGATCAGCGACAGGCTGGTGCATGCTTCCATCATTGATGGTATCAGACTGTCTCCCGCAATGCGCGATACCTTCAAACACCAGAATATGGAACACCTGGAGCAAAAACTTCAGGAGTTTGAGAACAAAAGACTGAAAGTAGTTATTACCGATGGTGTGTTCTCAATGGATGGCGACACAGCCAGATTGGATGAAATGGTTGCCCTTTGCGAGAAATATGATGCCATGCTTTTTGTTGATGATTCACATTCGAGTGGATTTATCGGAAAAACAGGGCGGGGTACCCACGAGAAATATGGAGTGATGGGCAAGATTGACATCATTACCACCACATTTGGCAAGGCACTGGGCGGAGCTTCGGGCGGCTGTGTTTCGGGCCGCCGTGAAATCGTTGAGATGTGCCGTCAGAAAGCACGTCCGTATCTGTTCTCAAACACCATTGCACCGGTAGTTGTGGCAGGTGTGCTCAATGTGCTCGAAACCCTAACCAAAAGCACCGAAAGGCGCGATAAACTTGAGCGCAACAGCGACTATTGGCGCAAAGGCCTGCTCGATGCCGGTTTTGTGCTGCAGCCCGGTGATACACCCATCATACCGGTGATGCTGTTCAATGCCAAACTGGCCCAGAACTTCTCGCGCGACCTTTATGACGAAGGCATCTATGCCATTGGTTTCTTCTTCCCGGTTGTTCCCAACGGCGCAGCCCGCATACGCACACAGATTTCTGCTGCGCACGAAATGCACCACCTCGACAAAGCCCTCGAAGCCTTTATCAAGGTTGGAAAGAAACACAACATTTTGGGTAAGTCCAAGAAGGAAATCATCGAAATGTACGGGCTGTAAATAAACAGCTTACAACCTAACCAAAGCCGGCCGTCATGATGATTTGGCCGGCTTTTTTAATGTGCTCTGCGATTAGTCTGATGTTTACCTGCCAGGCTGATAAATCTTGGACTGATCGCGGTATCCGGATTTGTTTTCAAACCAATCCGGAAACATCGTTCCTGACGACTGGGCCCAATCGGCAAATTTCAGGTGGGCACTGGTTATTTGGAAACCTTCGATGGTATGGGCATAAACAGAAACGATGTTCAGTGCCCAGGGCAGGTTTTCAGGGGTTTTATAATACCGGCCTGCTCCGGGATCCGAATTGTCTTGTCCCAAACCGAAATAATCCACTGATGCCTTAGTAGTCGGCTTCCTGTTTGGCAGATGTACCTCTTTGCCCCTGTCCCTGTCAATGATCAGGAAAGGATTAAAGGTATGAACGGCCAGTTCGTTGATGCCGTATGTACCTGGTTTGATACTGATGTTCAGCCTTATTGTGTCAGGTTCGACATAAGGATGACCCGGAGTAACATTGACCCCGAATCCTGTTGATGGCGCCAGAACAGAGTAGGAATTGTCGAATACAATGAATGTAGGCATGTCAAGTCCGGCTTCGGTGCCATTGTCATCAAGTACAATATAGTTTTCGGTGATTATTGAACCTTCTGCCTGAATGTCAGCGCGAAGAACCTGATTGTCGTCCCATTGAAATCCAAAACCATTTTGGAACCCTGCACCTATTGCTTTTACAACAAAACTGGCCATAACCTCTGTGACCTTGTTGGAAGCGTTTGTTACAATCCGGAAGTGATAATCCACAACCAGATCGTTGAAATCATAGTCGCCTTTGTTTGGCCATAAATCTTCAAAAGCCAGGCTTCCAAAACCTGCCGCAGGGAAAAAGTTTTCGAAGGCCCGTGCAGGATCATCCGGGAAAATATCATCCTGATCGGCAACACCGTCACCATCTCTGTCACCTGCCTGCCCCACGCCATGAAAATGGGCTTGTATTTCTGTCTGACTTAATGCAGCGCCAAAAATCTTCACTTCATCTATCTGGCCGTTGAAAAATTTCTGTACTCCATTGTCCGATCCTATGGAAGCAGTGCGGTTGTTTATTTTCAAAGGGCCGTTAATGGTTTTGCTGTTTCTGAGCTGGCCGTTAACGTATAGTTTGAGTATGTTGCCGTCATATGTCATTGCAAGGTGGTACCATTCGTTAAACACCGGAAGTCCACCCAGCCAATGAACAACATGGGTTGCATTGTCGGCAGTCCTGATGTGTGCATTCCAGCCATCCCATTTCCCCTGACCCAACCCATGTCCATCCCAATCACCTTTCTGGACAATTTTTGTTGTTTTGTTTTCCTGTGTCCTAACCCAGGCCATCATGCTCAGTGTTTGATCAAAATTCAGTGAAGGGTGGTTTGGTATGGATACAAGGCCTGAACTGCCGTCAAATGACAGGCAACTCCCTGAAATGCCCTGTGCCCAGGTTGCCCCGGTGATGCTGCCAATATTAGTTCCGGTTTGATCAGATGCAGTACCACCCTGATTTTCGTTAAGTTTCCACCACGAAACCAATGAGGCTTCACCTCCTCCCGGATTCTGGCTGTTGGTATAGAGCTCATTAATAGCTTGTACTGAAAGGGGCACTCCGAAAATCCGAACTTCATCTACCTGCCCGCTGAAATAGTTGGATGATGTAAGACTGCCGATAAAGACGGGTGCATTGCTTGAGTTCAGGTTGCCACTTTTGGGCTTTTCTGCCATTAGTTTGCCATCGAGATATAGTTTCATGGAGGAACCGTCATATACTGCCGCCATATGGTGCCAGTCGGTATCAAGTATCCGGTCGGCATAGTTCATCACAACATCATGATAGGTTGGAAGATACAAGGCAAAAGTCAGCCTGCCCTGGGCATCAATCTTCAGTATGTATTTGGTGTTGTGGAACAATAATGCACCTCCCTTGCCGGTTTGGTTTAAACGAAACCATAATGAAAAACTAATCTGATCATTGACAGGATTGAAGATGCCCTGATTGTTGCATTGTGCATAAGCCGAAACGCCATCAAATTCAATGGCATTGCCGTTGATCCCCCCAACCCATAAATGTCCGGAAGCCACCCCGTTAAGCAAACCCTTTGAATCGCTGATCGTACTACCTGAAGTTTCGTCAAATTTCCAGTACACAACAGGTTCGGGAACCATAAAGGTTTCTGCTGTAGATGATTTGGCTCCAGATTCTGAAAGGTCAACAGCTGCAAAATTGCCCGTAATATCAACTAATACTCCATTTATCAAAACCCTGCTGAGCGTTTTAGGCAGATTGAGGCTGATGCTGTAAGGTTCAGGTAATATGGAATACAGGCCCTGATGGTATAATACTATCCCGTTTTCGGAATATATCCTGACTACCTGAGCGTAATCAGCACTGATGTTGAAAGTAATGTTGCGGGAAGTTTCCCAATCAAAATCGGGTGATATCATCAGATTATCCATCTTGGTGTGTGTACTGATGTCATCATGATTCTTACGACAGCCTGCGTTTAGTAGGATTAATGCAACCAATAAACCGGAAACAAGATTAATTGATCGGGTACTCATTTTGTTTTTATTTGGTTCTGAAAAATGAAAACTCCTTATATTCAAAAATACAATAATTAATTGTAAGTCAACAAGTATGCCAAAATAATCTAATGAAACAAGCATTAAAAGATTTGTCGCAAACAGAAGTTTATAGTGCTGATTGTCAGCGCCTGGATTTGTTATTGGTTGAAGAAAGAAACCAACATGTATCTGATTTTGCCTGGTTTTGGGTTGCTTGAAGGCATACATAGTCTAATAACTGGAAAAGTTTCTGAGAATTGGAAAAATTAGGCCCCACAGACAATTGGAATGTTTTTTTATTGGAATACCTTTTTTCAGGGTTTTCAGGAATAGCAAAAAGACTTATTAGCAAAAAATATTAGAGATAATCGGAGAGGATTGGAGCCGCTATTGATCTTGTTAACGCGGAAAAAACTACTTTCGCTGCATAAATTTCTAATACCCCACAGTATCATGTTTGATCGGATGAAAACAAACTTACAGGCTGAAATACAGCAAATTAAAAACGCAGGCCTGTTTAAGGAAGAGCGCATACTTGTTTCGCCCCAATCGGCCGAAATCACACTGAAAAACGGCAGCAAAGTGCTCAATTTCTGCGCCAATAATTATCTGGGATTATCAGACCACCCCAGACTGATCGAAGCTGCACGCAAAGCCCTCAAGTCACATGGTTTCGGAATGTCATCAGTTCGCTTCATCTGTGGCACTACTGACCTGCACAAAATCCTTGAGCAAAAAATTAGCGAATACTTCGGAACAGACGACACCATTCTTTATGCCTCGGCCTTTGATGCCAACGGCGGGGTGTTTGAGCCGCTGCTGAGCCCAAAGGATGCCATCATATCCGACTCGCTTAACCATGCCTCCATCATTGACGGGGTGCGCCTGTGCAAAGCGGAACTCTACCGTTATGCCAATGCCAACATGGAGCAGCTCGAAGAACGCCTCATCATGTCGCAGGAAGCCAACTATAGGATGATTGTCACCGACGGGGTATTTTCGATGGACGGCAATGTTGCTCCCATGGATGAGATTGTTCGGTTGGCCGATAAATACGATGCCCTGGTAATGGTTGACGAATGCCATTCGGCAGGCGTTGTTGGCCCAACCGGCAGAGGTGTCACCGAGTTGTTCGACCTCCGTGGAAAGGTAGAGATCATTACCGGCACACTTGGAAAAGCCTTCGGAGGTGCTATTGGCGGATTTACGACCGGAAAGAAAGAAATCATTGAGCTGCTCAGGCAGCGTTCGCGCCCTTATCTGTTTTCCAACTCTTTGCCACCCGCAGTTGTAAGTGCCGGAATCGAGATGTTCGACATGATGAACGAAACCCATGAACTTCAGGACAGACTCCACTACAACACAAAACATTTTGTTTCACAGATGCAGGCGGCCGGTTTTGACCTCAAACCCACCAAAAGCGCCATCTGCGCCGTGATGCTCTATGATGCAGTGCTGGCCAAAAACTTTGCCGATATGCTGCTCAATGAAGGCATTTATGTGGTTGGATTTTCGTTCCCTGTGGTGCCCCGCGGTGAAGCACGCATCAGGGTACAGCTTTCGGCTGCGCACACCGATGCCCATCTCGAAAAAGCCATTGCTGCCTTTACTCGTGTGGGCAAAAAACTGGGTGTGATAGGGGTGTAAGGTGTCTGAAATATTAGCAAGGCTATGTTGCTTTGGCCTGTTCTTCCTGCACAGGTTGCTTTAGGTTGTGTGTTTGATAACGAACTGATTTGGGTTTTCTGTAGATTTGTTGAGACAATACAATTCTGATAAAGGAATTGTCTTGCAATTAGTCAGGAAGCCTTTACTTTGCAAAAAATTCCCATTATGATCATTGGAATTGGCACCGACATCATCGAGGTGGCGCGCATGGAAAAGCACCTGAAAAACAGCAATGGGCTAAAGGAAAAACTTTTTACCGAAACAGAACAGGCTTATGCCGAACCCAAAGCTTCTCGCTATCAGCATTATGCAGCGCGATTTGCAGCCAAGGAAGCATTCTTCAAGGCATTGGGAACAGGCTACCGATTTGGCATGGCTTTTCACGAAATCGAAGTGATCAACGATGAGCTTGGAAAACCTGTGATTACCGTTCACGGCAAGGTAAAGGAGTATCTGGCTCAATTGGGTGTGGTGCACATCCACCTGTCCATTTCGCATGTGAAGGAGATGGCTAATGCTTTTGTGGTTCTCGAGAAGTAAGTGCGTAAACAGCTTTGGAATTATCGTTCAAGTGGCAGCTCGCCTGATAATTGAAGCAATTGAAGTTCAACCAATTTTGTTTCGAGTACGGTTTGCAGCAGGCGACCCTCGGCAATCATATAGTTTTTTTGGGCTTCACGGAATTCAAAGCCTGAAAGGTCGCCTATCTGGTATCGTTCAGTGGCTATAGCCAGGTTTTCGGAGGCAGCCATCAGGTTTTGCCGTTCCATAGCCATCAGTCGCATTTTGCTTCTGTGGCTGTCGAACTGACGGGTGAGTTCGTTTGTGAGTTCGCTGACCAGCGCCTCGGTACGTATCCGGCTGCTTTCGATCAGGATGTTGGCATTGCGTTTTTCGCGCTGTTTACTGAATCCATCGAAAAGGTTCATATTGGCCTGAAGCCCGTAGGTAATGCCTGATGATCGGTTGGCAATGATAAATCCTGATTCGCTTTGCTGATTCAGGAAGTTGTATCCCATTGTGAATCCGAGGCTGGGTAACTGCCGACCCCTGATTTCGCGGAGTACAAGCAGCGAAAGCTGTTGATCTTTTCGGGCAAGTTCGAGCGATGTGTTTTGCTGAAGCATTTTATTGAGCAGCTGATCGAGCAAAAGGTCGTGCCTCAGGTCGAAGGTGTCGGCGACAGCAAAAGAAGTGCGGGCATCTCTGGCGAGCAATTGGTTCAGCAGGGCTTTGGTTTGCTGTTTTCTGTCGAGAACGCCCAGTAAGGCAGCGCTGTCGGCATTGAGGTCAACCTGTGCCTGAAGCAGATCAAGCCTTGAACCTGAGCCAATTGCCAGCATGTTTTCGGCAAGTTGAAGACGCTCCAGATCGAGGCTGATCGTTTTTTCGAGGACTTTAATCTGCTGTTTGAGGTTTACCAGCTGATAGTACTGACCAAGAATCTGCTGCACAGCATATTCAACGGTTAGTAAGAGCTGAAGTTCCGACTTCTGCTGCATCTCACGCAGACGGTCATAGCTGATAAACATTTGCATTCCGTCGAACAAGGTCCAGTTGAGTTGCGCACCGGCATTCAGCGCCGATGACCGTGCACCTTTACGGTCGTTTTCACTTCCCGAAAGAAATTCCTGTTTCGAGTCGGTTACACTTAGGTTCTGGCTTGCGTTCAGGTCAATTCTGGGTAAAAAGCCGGCATTTCCAATGCTGAAATTGTTTTCGGCAATGTTGGCATCAAGACGCACCAGACGGATTTCGAAATGGTTTTCGAGTCCGGTCTGAACCGCTTCGGCAGAACTGAGCACCTCCTGAGCCTGCACTTGTAAAACACTGATCAGGCCGGTTATAAAGATCAAAATGCTCTTTTTCATTGATCATCCTCCTTTATGACAGGGTTTACAGCAGAAAGTTCGTCAAGGTTTGAAACTGCTTTTTCTTTCTCAGAAAGATAGTCGTACATGGCCGGAATAACATATAACGTAAGAATAGTGGCAAAGGTGAGCCCCCCGATAACGGCGGTTCCCATTGAAACGCGGCTTTCGGAACCCGCTCCCAGTGCCAGAGCAATGGGCAGGGCGCCGAGGATGGTGGACAGGCTGGTCATGAGGATGGGCCTAAACCTGGAAACAGCAGCATCACGAATGGCATTGGTGCGGCTTAACCCTGATGACTTCCTTTGGTTGGCAAACTCAACAATCAGGATGCCGTTTTTCGACACCAGTCCGATCAGCATAATAATCCCAATTTGGCTGAAAATATTGAGTGTTTTGCCAAAATACCAAAGCGTCAGCACTGCCCCTGCCAGAGCCAGTGGTACGGTGAACATGATAATAAGCGGATCGCGGAAACTTTCAAATTGAGCAGCCAAAACCAGGTAAATCAATACAATGGCCAGCATAAAGGCAAACACAAGGCTCGAGCTGCTTTCCTCAAAGTCTTTTGAAGTGCCCGACAATGAGGTAGTGTAGGTGTCGTCGAGCACATTGGCTGCGATACGGTTCATCTCGGCGATACCGTCGCCGATTGTTTTTCCGTTGGCCGGATTGGCCGAAACAGTGGCCGAAACATATCGGTTGTAGCGGTAGAGTTGGGGCGGATTTGCCTGTTCTGCTACCGTTACCAGGTTGTCGAGCATAATAAGTTCACCACGGTTGTTTTTGACGTACAGATTGGTGAGGTCAACCGGCTGGCTTCTGAAAGGTCGCTCCATTTGCCCGATGACCTGATATTGCTTTCCATCGAGGATAAAATATCCGAATCGCTGCCCGCTGAAGGCCAATTGAAGGGTTTGGGCAATATCGAGTGCCGACACACCCAGCATTCTTGCTTTTTCGCGGTTGATGCTCACCTGCAGTTCGGGTTTGTTGAACTTCAGGTTCAGGTCGGCGAATTGAAACACAGGACTTCTGTACACTTCGGTCATGAATGCCGGAAGAACATCCTTAAGCTTGTTCAGGTTAGCCGCCTGGATGACATATTGAACGGGAAGTCCGCCGCGTTGCGTTGAAACCGATTGTTCCTGAGTGATAAACGTTCTTACGGCTGTTAGTTTTTGTAATTCGCGTCCCAGGTGGTCTGCGATTTCCTGTTGGCTTCTTTCCCTTTTTTCGGGATCTACCAACCTGATGCGGGCAAAGGCCGAGTTGACCGAGCTGGCGGCACCAAAACCGGGCGAAGTAATGCTGATCAGGGAGCTAAGTTCAGGAACTTCATGCTGAATAAGGTCTATTTTTTCTTTTACAAAAGCCTCCATAAACTCAAAGGTGCTTCCTTCGGGTGCTGTGGAAAAGGCCATCATACCCGACCGGTCTTCAAGTGGGGCGAGTTCAGATGGCAACTGGCCTCCGAAGACAAAAATAAACAGGCCCGAGACGGCAATGATAACAAATGCAAGCCATTTGCGTTTTAAAAAGGCTGTCAGGCTGTCGGCATACCACTCGTTAAGTCTGTTGAAAAATGGCTCTGTAGCCTCATAAAACCGGTTGTGCTTTTTTCGTTGCTTCAGGATACGTGTCGAAAGCATCGGAGTAAGCGTAAGGGCCACAAAGGAGGATATGACCACAGAGCCTGCAAGTACCACACCAAATTCCCTGAAGAGCCTCCCTGTTATACCCTCAAGGAAAATCACGGGCAGAAACACAGTAGCCAAAGCAACGGTTGTGGCAATAATGGCAAAAAAGATTTCGGCCGAGCCTTTCATTCCGGCCTCAAGCGGGGGCATTCCCTTTTCAATTTTGGCATAGATGTTTTCGATCACCACGATGGCATCATCAACCACCAGACCAATGGCAAGCACCAGGCCCAGCATGGTGAGTACATTGATGGTGTAGTTTGCCAGATACATGATAAAAAATGCCCCGATGAGTGAAATCGGGATCACAACAACAGGGATGATGGTGGTGCGCCAATCGCGAAGAAAAAAGAAAATGACCAGAACTACCAACACGAAGGCAAGATAAATGGTTTGTTCAACTTCCTTGATTGACTGGCGGATAAAATCGGTGTTATCGAAACCTATACCTGTTTCAATATCAATGGGCAGGTCTTTTTTGATCTTTTCAAGTCTGCGGTAAAATTCGTCAGCAATTTCGATATGGTTTGATCCCGGCACAGGCAAAATAGCGTTTCCAACCATCGGCACCCCGTCGCGCCGGAGGAGGGTTCGTTCGTTGAGCGGCGCCAGTTCGGCATAACCAATATCCCTGAAGCGGATAATGCCGGATTCACCTTCGGTAATAATCAGGTTATTGAAATCCTCGGGGGTTTCAAGCCGGCTGAGGGTTCTAACGGTAAGTTCCACCATATTGCCTTCAATCCTTCCGGAGGGAAGTTCAAGGTTTTCGCGGTTCAGGGCGTTACGCACGTCAATCGGGCTAAGTTTATAGGCAGCCAGTTTCGATGGGTCCATCCACAACCGCATGGAATATTGTTTGGCTCCCCAGACAGCTATTGAGCTAACGCCGGGAATGGTTTGAAGGCTTTCCTTAAACGTACGTTCGGCTATTTCTGTAAGTTCGAGCAGGCTGCGCTGTTCACTTTTGATGTTGAGGAAAAGAATAGGGTTTGCGTCGGCATCGGCTTTGGCCACAATGGGGGGGTCGGCATCGGGCGGCAGGTTATAGAGCGATCGCGAAACCCTGTCGCGTACATCGTTGGCAGCCGTTTCAAGATCGGTTTCGAGGCCAAACTCAACAGTGATGGTGCTTCTTCCGTCGCGGCTGATCGAAGTGAGGGTGCGTATGCCTTCAATGCCATTGATGGATTCTTCAAGGGGCTCGGTGATCTGGGATTCAATTACATCGGCATTGGCTCCGGTGTAGTTGGTAGTAACAGTGATGATGGGAGGGTCAACGCTTGGGTATTCGCGAACCCCCACAGAAACCAATCCGATGATGCCAAACAAAACAATCAGAATGGACATCACAGTGGCCAATACCGGCCTGCGTATGCTGATTGACGACAAACTCATGGCTGCACGATTTCGGTGGGTGTAACAGCCATGCCCGGCCTCATCTGCAGGATTCCGGATATAATAACCGTATCTCCGGACTGAAGCCCTTCATTAATCTGAACATGGCTGTTGGTTCTGAGGCCAGGTATAACAGCTCTGGGCAGGGCTTTGCCGTCTTTATAAACAAAAACCTTACTCCCTCCCATTTCAGGGATAAGAGCCTCGGCAGGAATCTGCAGGGCGTCATTAATGCTTACCAAGGATATTTCAACACGTGCAAATGATCCAGGCAATATTTTCAACGCTTCATTCCGTTGAACCGCCCTCACAGCGAGTGAACGGGTTGCCTGATCCACAACTGCCTCCACGGCGTACACTTCTGCAGTATAGCTTTCGGGACTATTTTCGACCGAAAAGACTATCTGGCTTCCCTTTGAAAGATAGCCAGCATATCGCTCAGGAATGCTGAACTCTATTTTTATGGGCTGCAGACGGGCAAGCCGTACGATGTTCATCCCCGGTGTAACATAGGCACCCTCGCTCAGTTGCCTGAGGCCAAGGATACCGTCAAATGGCGCCCTGATGAGGGTTTTGTCAAACTGTGCCTGTAACACACCCCGTTCGGCTTTAAGAGTGTTGAGTTCGGTAAGCACCTGATCATAGGCCTGCTGGCTGATGCCCTGTTTTTCGAGCAGGCTGCGCTGACGCTGTTCACGCTGTTCGGCCAGCGAAAGCTGATAACGGTTTCTGTCCATCTGTGCCAGCAGATCAGCATTGTTCACCGTAACGAGCAAATCGCCTTTTTTTACCTTGTCTCCTTCGTTGAAATCAATTCCGGTAATTCTGCCCGATGCCTCGGCGCTTATGTCAACTTGTTCATCTGCAAGTACCACTCCTGCAACTACGATCTTGTCGGTGAGCGGCATGGGGGTAACAATCCATGCCTTGACAGGCAAAACCTGTGCGGCCCTTCCGACAGGTGATGAAGGTCTGTTTTCACTGCCATTAAACAAGCCTGACCGTAGAGCCAGCAAATAAAGAAAAGCAATGATAATCAGACTGTAAAAGGAGTAACGGATATATTTTTTATTTTTCATACATGACGATTAACTAAGTTTAAACAAAAGCAAAGCCATTTTGATTCCTGAAACATTACTTACATATGGAATGCTTTGCTCCTGTCCGAACACAAAAGTATGCAATTGATGCTTTAAACAGGCTTTAATTGGCTTTTCATTTCAGTTCAAACGGTCTTTTAATGAACCCTTACTTTCACTGATCGGCAAGTTTACTGCTGTTGCACAATCCGTTCTGTTGCAGTTTTTCGACAACAAATGAAATTCAGGCCGTGATTATTGGCATTAATGTGCTGAATACATAAAAAGCAAAAACAATGTCCTATTTTTGTGTCTTTATACACAACGGTAATACCTCATGCGCAGCAGCTCAATTGTTGTTTTTTGTATACTGATTCTGCAGTATTCAGTAGTTTTTGGCGGAGATACTGCACCTGCAGTGCATCTAATTGAATTCAGCGGAGCGCGGATGATTCCTTCATCAGAAAATGGTTTCGGGAGCATGACTATTCCGCTTAAAAGAGCCGGAAACCTGATATTGGTGGATGCTTTGGTTGACAGCCTCGAAGGCAACCTGATTTTCGATTCGGGTTCATCGCGTGTTTTGCTCAATGCTGTATATTTCAGGCAAAAACGCACGGCGAATATGCAAAGATCGGGAGGAATAACGGGAGCTGTGGGGTCGGTTGGAAATGCGATGGTCAACAAGCTATGGATTTCCGACCTGGAATACAGCGAGCTACCGGCCGATGTCGCTGATCTGGGACATATCGAACAGTCGCGTAATGCTAAAGTTTTGGGACTATTCGGCTTTAGCCTTTTTGATGGATTCGAAGTAGTACTCGATCTGGAAAACAGCTTAATGGAACTGCATCATCTTGACAGAAACGGAAACCGCACAGAGAATAACAGTCCGAAAAGTTTCGGCCTCGAGCTGCCCCTTACCCGTCATGCCGATGTGCTGTTCGTAGAAGCCAGACTAGCTGGCCGGCGTGGCCTTTATTGCATTGATACCGGTGCCGAGACCAATGTGCTTTGCAATGGCCTGCCGTCGAAAATGCTCAAAAGCCTGACAGTGCTGCGAAGGATACAACTGCGTGGAACAGGTACGCAGGGAACCGAAGCGCTGCTTTGTGTCATGAACGATTTCAGTATTATGAAACACGACCTTTCGGGAATGAAAGCGCTGATAACAAACCTCAAGCATATGAAAATGGCTTATGGAGCTGAAATTGACGGAATGTTGGGGTGCGACTTCCTCGAAAAAGGAGTGTTTCATTTTAACCTTGTACAGAACAAATTGGGAATTAATTTTGCGAAATAACACATGAAAGCCAGCATATTAACCGTTTTACTTTTTCTTACCATCGCCTGGTCATGGCCTGTTGCTGCCCAAAACAGTCCACATAATGCCGGGCGTTTCGAACAGGGCAACTTTGTCCTTACTGTTGATCTTCGCTGGGATCAGGCGCAACAAAAGGAATTTGCACATTTATATAACCTTGATTCAGTTGAGGTGAAGTTAATATTTGAGGGCCGTTTCAAGCAACTCGCTGACTCAACGGCCTGGACTCCGCGACTGTTAAGGCCCGGTGTCATTGAGCTTTCAAGGGCATTAGCACGGGAGGCTTCAACTGGATTAGACAGTAGATTGGTGCTGTTTGAAGATTTTGACCCTAAAGGAACCTTTGCTAAACCTGAACCCGCTGTTTTTGGCACCAACAAGCTAAGCAGGGAAGGAGTGATCATTTGTCGCGACGGCCGTTGCTGTTTCTTTCTTCCTGGAAACAGAGAGGCAAAAAAGGTGTACCTCTCAGGCAGCTTCAACCAATGGAGCACAAGGCAGCAGCCCATGCAGAAAGTTGATTCGGGATGGATTAGTTGTATTGATCTGGAAGCCGGAAAGTACCTCTATAAGTTTATTGTTGATGGAAAGTGGCAACATGACCCCAACAACCGGCTGAAGGAAAAGGACGGTCATCGAGGCTCTAATTCCGTGATGTTTGCCGAAAACCATATGTTCCGGCTTAAAGGTCATGATCAGGCCCGTAGGGTGATAGTAAGCGGAAGCTTCAACAATTGGAACGAAAAGGAACTACTCATGCGCCGCGTGAAAGATGGATGGGAATTGCCAGTTTTTCTGGGTAAAGGAACCCATGCATATAAGTTCATTGTTGATGGCGCATGGATCACCGACCCTGAAAATCCAAACTTCAGGCCTGATGGACGAAACAACCTGAATTCATTTTTAGGCATAGGCGACACACTGATGTTTTCACTCAAAGGTTTTCAGGATGCCCGTAAGGTTGTTCTTAGTGGGACTTTTAATAACTGGAACCGGGACGAACTGCTCATGGAAAAAACTCCGACAGGATGGGAATTCCCCTATGTGCTAGGTCCAGGTAACTATGAATACAAATTTATTGTTGATGGACGGTGGATGACCGATCCGGCAAATCCGATCACCAATGGGGAGGGGGATTTTGCCAATTCATTCATAAGTTTCAAGCCCAACCACATCTTCAGGCTCGCCGGAAGGCAGGATGCCAAAGGGGTGATCGTTTCGGGAAGCTTCAATAATTGGTCGCACCACAGCTACCGTATGATCAGGGAGGGCAACGACTGGGTGCTGCACCTCCATTTAAGCCCCGGCCGTTATTCCTACAAATTTGTTGTTGATGGAAAATGGATTCCTGATGAAGCAAATCCCCTGTGGGAGGAGAATGAATTCGGAACCGGAAACTCAGTCGTTTGGATTAAATAACAGGGTCAGCTGCCACCTTGTGTGTCATAAAGGATTGTTAACCAACAACAATAACCGGAATCATGATGTTCCGGCATCTTCCATATTACGAATTGCAGCATCCAGACGAGCATACCATTCGGCCCCAAAACGCCGAGTAAGTGCATCGCGTAGAAAAACATACAGTGGAGTAGCCTGATAATTACCCTTGCGCACGGCAGGAACACAAATACTCCATTGGTGGTAATGGATATGTATAAATCCGTCTTTTTCTGACAGTCGGACAGGATAAAGGTGGCAACTTACAGGTTTTTGAAAAGTGCACTTGCCTTCGGCCCATGCTTTTTCAATGGTGCAATAACTTACGCCATTGTCATGAAATCCAACAAAAGCACATTCGCGTCCATCAACCAGAGGAGTGACAAAATTGCCGGCAATATCATAATCAAACACACCCTGCTCATCAACAACCCTGAGCCCTTCGGGGCGCATATAGGGCCTGATCTGCAAGAGTTGGTCCTCAAGCATGCCAATTTCCGAAGGTTCAAGCGGTGCTCCCGCATCGCCTTTCACACAGCAGTCGCCCTTGCAACGGGGCAGGTCGCAGACAAACCGGGCCCTCAAAAAGCCATCGGTCACCAATACATGGTCAATGATCAACATATTGCAAAAGTAACAAAGCCATTCGAAGTGACACAACTCATCAGCACCTTTGCCATACAGCCAATTATCATCAATAAGGCAATATGATTGTTAATAGTTTCACAAAAAATAACTAATTTTGCCCCGTATCAGTCGTAAAGCATAATCAATCAAATCATTATAAATAATTAATTCCCAAACTTATGGCATTCAACCTAAGAAACAGAAATTTTTTGAAACTGCTTGATTTCACCCCGCAAGAGATCAGGTTTCTGCTTGATCTGGCCATTGACCTCAAAAAAGCCAAGTATTCAGGCACAGAACAGCCAAGGCTGCAAGGCAAAAATATTGCCCTGATCTTCGAAAAAGACTCAACCCGCACCCGGTGTGCATTTGAAGTGGCTGCCTATGACCAGGGGGCAAGGGTAACCTATCTTGGGCCTTCAGGTTCACAAATTGGCAAGAAGGAATCAATGAAAGACACAGCGAGGGTGTTGGGCCGCATGTACGACGGAATTCAATACCGCGGCTATGGACAGGATATCGTTGAAGAACTGGGCAAATATGCCGGTGTTCCTGTATGGAACGGGCTCACCAATGAGTTCCACCCAACCCAGATTCTGGCCGATTTCATGACTATGATGGAACACAGTGATAAACCGCTGAACCAGGTAACATTTGCCTACTGCGGTGATGCACGCAACAACATGGGCAATTCGCTGATGGTAGGTGCGGCCAAAATGGGTATGGACTTCAGGGCTGTTGCCCCGAAGCAAAACTGGCCCAATGAAGCACTTGTGGCTCAGTGCCGTGAGATTGCCAGGGAAACAGGAGCCAACATAACCCTCACCGAAAGTGTTGATGATGGTGTAAAAGGCGTTGATTTTATCTATACAGATGTCTGGGTTTCGATGGGCGAAGCCGACCATGTATGGGAAGAACGTATCAAATTGATGCTCCCCTACCAGGTCAATAAGAGCATGTTGCAGAAAACAGGCAACCCAAATGTTAAGTTTCTCCACTGTCTGCCTTCGTTCCACAACCGTGAAACTGCTGTCGGTGAGCAGATTTATCAAAAATTTGGAATTGAAGCCATGGAGGTGAATGATGATGTGTTCGAATCGCCTGCCTCACTGGTGTTTGAAGAAGCCGAAAACCGCATGCATACCATCAAGGCAGTTATGGTAGCCACGCTGGGTTCTTAGCCATTTTCACGAGAATAATTCAGCCTCCCGGTGATCATGCCCGTTTGCCAGCATATTGATGCTGAAGTAAGGGAGCATGTCCACTGGGATTTTTTGTTTTTTATGTAGTTTTTGTTCAATAAGTTGAATCATCGGCTGTTTCATTCCCTTGACTTGCTGAGGCCTCCCCGACAAGTACTTAACCTCTGTTTAGGACAAGCACCTTCGATGAGACATTCGAACCTAGAGCGGCCAAAAAAACGGCCATCAAGTCATCACTTTTTTGTAGTTCTATATTAATTATCTATTTGATATATAATTATATAGATATTTTTTGAAAATATTTTTTAGCAACAACACGCCAAACTCTTGCCTATGCATACATAATGTCATATATTTGACCGTTTTCGGGATAATGCTTAAAACCATGCTTCATCAACCAAGCGAGAAATTTAATTATTTAAATATCAAGGAACGCGACCGATTTCACTCCTGATGTTGTCAAAACCGGACTGTCCGGAATAAGAAGTTGAATAACAAATATATATCAGGAGATTATGGAATTACCTTTTGCTGAATCCTTCAAGATCAAGATGGTTGAAACCATCAGAAAAAGCACCCGGAACGAACGGGAACAATGGATAAAAGAAGCATGGTTTAATCTTTTTAACCTGCGTAGTGATCAGGTTTTTGTTGACTTATTAACTGATTCAGGCACAGGCGCCATGAGCGACCGTCAGTGGTCAGAAATCATGCTGGGTGACGAGTCTTATGCCGGTGCTTCGTCTTACTACAAACTTAAGAACGCCATTCGCGACATCACCGGATTCGAGTATTTCCTGCCTACTCATCAGGGAAGAGCAGCTGAAAATGTATTGTTTTCGGCCCTGATTAAAGAAGGTGACGTGGTACCGGGCAACGCCCACTTCGACACCACAAAAGGCCACATCGAATTCAGGAAAGCCAAGGCAATAGATTGCACCATTGACGAAGCTTTTGACACCACACTCGATCATCCCTTCAAAGGCAATATTGACCTTGAAAAACTTGAAGCAGTGCTGAAAAACAACCCTGCTGAAAAAATCCCGATGATCATTATAACAGTAACATGTAATACCTCGGGAGGGCAACCGCTCTCGATGCAAAACATCAGAGAAGTGAGTGCGCTGGCAAAAAAATATGGCATACGTGTTATTTTCGATGCTGCCCGGTTTGCCGAGAATGCTTATTTCATCAAAACCCGTGAAGCAGCTTATGCTGACAAAAGCATACGCGAAATTGTTCTGGAGATGTTCTCATATGGCGATGTAATGACCATGAGCAGCAAAAAAGACGCCATTGTAAATATGGGCGGCTTTATCGGTTTGCGCGACCCCGAGCTGTTCAGGCAGGCAAGTATCTTTAACATTATGTTTGAAGGGTATATCACCTATGGCGGTATGTCGGGACGCGATATGAACGCCCTTGCACAGGGCTTGTATGAAGGAACCGAGTTTGACTACCTCGAAACACGGATCGGCCAGGTTGCACTTCTTGGAAAACTGCTGCACGAGGCCGGAGTTCCTGTACAGATACCGTTTGGCGGACATGCAATTTTTGTTGACGCCCTCAGGTTTTTGCCCCATCTTCCACGCGAACAATATGTGGCACAAACACTTGCCGTGGAATTTTATATCGAAGGCGGTGTGCGTGGTGTAGAAATAGGTACGTTACTCGCCGACCGTGATCCGGTAACCCGTCTGGATCGCTATCCCAGACTCGAATTGGTGCGGTTTGCCCTTCCGCGAAGGGTGTACACGGACAACCATATCCGCTATGTTGCTGCAACTGTTATCAGGGTATATGAACGACGTAACAGCATCACAAAGGGATTCCGGATTGCCTGCGAAGCTCCTATTCTCAGACATTTTACCGTTGCACTTGAAAGAGTCTGACAATTTTATTTACAGTACAAAAAAACCCTGTCAACTGGAGGTCGACAGGGTTTTTGTGCTTATTCAGCTGCTTTAGAGCGACAACAGGCTGTTTTGGTCAGCCCCAATGCCCGAGGGAACAAGTCCGTCTGCCTCTTCGTCGTTAAACCAGCGTCTGCCATCTGCAACGTACCGAAACTGGTATTCGCGTCCTGATGGAAGTTCTGTACTAAAGCTGAACGAACCATCCTTGAGCTGGCTCATTGATCCGGCAGCCGGATCCCAATTATTGAATTCGCCCACAACGCTTACAACAGTTGCGCCTTCTGACTGTGCCTTGCTGACTTTGAAACTTACTTTACTTACAGGTTTGGTTTTTAATGCTTGCTTTTTAATGCTCATCGCTTAATAAATTGGTTAATAGTTATTTAAAACAAATACATAAAGGGTTTTGAAGAATTTCCGGCTGCAAAACTAATGAACTATGTTTGAGTAAAGAATACCAACCCGGGCACTTAAAAATGTATGTTGTTAATTATGAATGATATGTGTATTTATGTCCATTTTTTCTTCATCACTATAACGATTGCATGAAAAGGAGTTGATAACGAAGCAGATAAAGAAATACTATCAAAAACTTCCATCTGTGGGATCAGGCAACCAGCTAAGACATCAATAAATTATACCTTGATTCATTAACGCTGAATGATAGTTAATAAGCGTTGAAGCATGCCGAAGGGTAAAGAATCAACAAAAAGATCTGTGCAAAAACACGCATCAACAGTTTATCCAAGCGTTCTTCCTTTCCAGCGTACAGGCAGGAAAAGTCCAATAAATACAGAAACAAGAACATAAAACGGATAAACCAGCTGCACAGGAACCACGTACCAAAGCCATTGGGTGCGTCCGATAAACCGTGCCCCGGCAAGCAGCAGGGGATAGTCTGTCATGGTTTTCAGCAGCATCAACAATAAATAAACAGCTGTTAAGGCAGGGTAGAATAAGGCCAGGGGTAGAATTATGGCCAGAAAAATATTAAAAAAGCCTACTATAAGCGCGGGAATAATGATCAATGGATCAGCATAAGCGCGACTTTTGGAGACCCAGCGGCTGCGCTGCCGGAAAAATGCGTTCCGGTTTTCTATTGCCGGTGTAGGCATAATTGCCTTTTCCTGCCGGACAAAACTAACCGAACGTCGTCCAAATGCTTTGATCAAGGCAAACATCATGAAAACATCATCTCCAGAAGCAATATCTTCCCTCAAGCTGTCATTTCCGGTTTTATCCAATGCCTCACGCCTCACAACTACATTTGCCCCATTCGACATTGCCGGGATGCCAAGGCCAGCCGAGCCAGCCGTACTTGCCATCAGACTGAGATATTCCAGTCCCTGCATCCGTCCGAAATGACCCGAAACAGGCTCCAGCATCACCGGGCCGATAGCCATCACATGATCGTGTTTGCTCATGTGTGAAACCATGGTTGAGATCCAGTGCCGGCCAGGTTTGCAATCAGCATCGGTAAACAACAGCAGACTGTACCGGGCACCATGTATGCCTTTTTTGAGGGCTTCCTTTTTGCCTTGAGCATCTGAGTGAAACAACCGAATATCTAATTTCGGGTTATGATGTATAAAACGCTTCACGATTTCTGCTGATGAATCATCAGAATGATCATCAATTAATATTATTTCGGTTTTGTCTTGATCAAAATCCTGATCAGACAAATGATTCAACAATGACTCTAGATGTTGTTCCTCGTTTCTGAATGCAACAACGACACTTACCTGTTCCGCGGATGTTTCTGTTTCATTTTGCTGTTCATCTCTGCTTAAACCATACCAGCCAAGGGTATATAATCCTATGAGGATCATATAAAGTATTCCCGAAACAAGGGAAAACCTGATCAGCCATATCAGAACCTCAACGTCCATTTCCTTTACGGATAAATTTAAGCCTGAATACAAAAAACGCCCCTAATAGTGCCGGCACAGCAAGATTGATAATCCACAGCAAGGCCGATGCGGCGATCACCGACATCATGCCTTCAATCCCCCAGTCAGCGGTGTTTCCATAATACAGGCCGAACAGCCAAACACTTACCGAACCCCTTATGCCTAACTCAGTGATGGCAATAGAAGGGATAAATGCAAGCGTCAGGTAAATTATGGCCACCAACATCATAGCAGTGAAATATTCCGGTTCAAGGCCGGTAAATACCAATAACAGATAAAACTGCAATGAAAATACCATATAGCGGGCTGCACTGATAATTAGAATCCTGAGTAATTCAGAATTGCTATAGGATGAAAACACAGAAGTGTATTCTGATATATTATGAAAACGCTTTCCAAACCAATAGGCTGGAAGGTTGCCAAAAAAACCAAGATTCAGGAAGACCACGACCGAGAGGATCAGAGCCGATCCGGCTGCAAAAACAACGAGGCCAAACATCCATTGGTTCAGGTTGAAAACCTCACTAAATACTACAGGCAGGAAGAAAATCAGGGCAATAACCCCTGCCATGAATGTTGTTAGCAACTGTGCGAAGCTGCCAATGATGGTTACAAGTATGGCCTTCAGCGGGTTTGTATGGTCAAGTATAAATACCCTTCCTAAATAGTCACCGCTCCGGTTGGGCAGGAACATGCTGACAGAAACTCCGCTGAGCACGGCAGAAAAGGCCTTCATGAGGCTCACCTTTTCAAACCTGTCGATCAGAAGTTTCCATTTGAAGGCCTCAAGAAGATGATTCAAAAGCATCAATGAAAGCAGGGCGGTCAGCATGACTGTGATTTGGTCATTTTTGCGCAGAGCCTCAACGACACCTGTTATTTTCTCTAAATCCTGGTCTCTGAACAGCCTGTCGTAAATAAACCACACGGTCAGGCCCATAATGAGCAGCCTGAGCAATATGTTGGCCGATTTAATTACTTTTGTGTTCATTCGGGCTGAATCCGATTATACATATGATACCTGAGCGCATAATTCTTGGAATTGACCCCGGAACCACTATTATGGGCTACGGTATTGTTCATCAGCGGGGCCAGGTTATGGAACTGGTTGTGATGGGGGTGCTCAAGCTCGGAAAATATCAGAATCACGCCATAAAATTAAAAAAGATTTTCGACCGCACACTTGAATTGATCAGGGAGCACAAGCCTGATGAACTCGCAGTGGAGGCGCCCTTTTTCGGGAAGAACGTTCAATCGATGCTCAAACTGGGCAGGGCACAAGGCGTAGCTATGGCTGCTGCCTTGTATGCCGACATCCCAATTTTTGAATACAGCCCTAGAAAAATTAAACAATCCATCACCGGAAACGGAAGCGCCAGCAAGGAACAGGTGAGCGCAATGCTGCAAACTTTGCTCCACATCAAAGAACAACCCGAGTTTCTGGATGCCACGGATGGCCTTGCTGCCGCTGTGTGTCATTTTTTTCAATCGAAAAAACCCGCTTCTTCAACTTCATTCACCGGATGGAAAGCCTTTCTGGCCCAGAATCCGGACCGTAAGGGCTGATCAGGAATTGCCGTACATTGATATTTATGGCTGTCAAAAAAAAAACTGCCGGCAGAAAATTGATTTCTGGGTATTTGGTCACGAAGGTTAAAACCTCTTTTTTAACACACCCGCCAGTTTTTTGATCCTTTTTCGGCTAACACCATCGTGCAAGGGAAGTGTGTACACCTGTTCATAAAAGCTTTTGTCATGTTCCGAGCCAACCTCAGCCATTGGCCAGGTTGGGGGATATTGTTTTTTCACACCTTGCCAGGCAAGCCGTTCGGTCTCGGCCAATTCAAACAAATGCCCCGGAAGCAAAAAGGGTTGCTTCACGGGCATCGCATTGTCGGGCAGGTCAATCCATTGAAAAGTATCTCCCAGCGCATTTTTCCATTCTGCACGTTTCGTTTTTCGGATGTGACGTATAGATTCTGCTTTATGTAATATCTGTATGGCACATGATTTCCGGATTCGATTCCAGGGCCTTATGGTTATTGATTTCAAATGCTTTTCGTGATAAGCATCCATCATGATGTTGCCTTCATGCCAGTATAGATTGCCAGTTGCGTAGTTTTCGTTTGTACGCGAAGGTTCTGCACTGAACAGGCTTTTCAGGTCTTTACCGATGAGTGATTTTAATATTCTGTAGGCAGTAAATCCGATTATGGTTGAACCTGAAGAATAAATGAGCAGTGAAATCATTTCTCTCAGGTTCGAACGCGGACTTGTGGCAGCAAGGTGTTTAGCCAGAGGTGCAAATGCCTCAATGGTTCGTTTGTCATTTAGTGCCCAGGCTGCTCCTCCGCATGGGATGGTTTTCCCTTCCGAAAGGTTGATAACTGCAGCGTGTCCAAAACTTCCAAAGGGTCTTCCGTCCTTGTCCTTTCCCAGAAAAGTATATCCGGCGTCTTCAACAAGCCAAATAGCATGCTGATCACAATAATTCCGCAATTCAGCCAGATCCGAAACCACCCCTGTGTTGTTGACAGCCAGCACCGCCAATGTATTTTTGTTTACAAGATCCTGAAAAGATGACACATACATTTTTCCGTCATGATTAAGAGTGGCGTACACTGGTGTAAGCTCTGCGAGAAGGATGGCTTTTGTGAATTCATTGCAGCTGTAGGCTGGCAGAATCACTTCATTTCTATCGCTACTTGCTGCAAGGCAACGAAGCCCTTCGGCAAGCACATTTACCCAGGCATCTCCTATCAACACCTGCATCGAACCCAGACTGGATGCCATCTCCTGCTCCAGTTGATGTGAATCACCCATCCCGCTGATGACTCCCCACAGATTGACCGAAGTGCGGGCCGGCGGACAAGAGGTTAGCATGAACCCCAGCGTTTTTCCGCCAGATTTTTTGTAAAAATCAATTGCATTGTCACACAACTCAACCTTATCGCCCTGAACCAGAAATACTTCTTTAGCAATGGCAGCAACTGCTGAATCAAAATAATGGTCAGAATAGAACCTGTCAACCTGACTAATGCCGTGTTTGAGGAGCTCCAGCTTCTTGATGCGGCCATGCATGTGAAGGGCAAGTCCCATAAATCCTTGATCAGTAAACAACATTTCAGTCGCAAGCACATGTACACTCCCCGGGAAACAGTTTCGGACAAGCTCAAGTGGAGAAGCTGACACTACCCAGTATTGTTTCTCCTTATTATCCCATGCGATACTGTAGTACAGGCTGTTAAAAGAAATAATGCGTGCAAAATCTGCACAATGCTGTTCCCATTGTTTCTTAGGCCAGCCGCCAAAGTAGCGTGAAAACAGTTTATTTTTAAGGCTTTTATGATCAATCAGACTAAGTTTTACCAAAACGGCCAGTAAATAATAATGTATCTTTCTGATGATTTTTGCAGGAAGGCGGCAACCGTGCACCAGCAGGGGAAGTGTTGTATCAGCTTTGGTAAGGGTTTTGTCGAAATCAAATACCCAGATTTCCTGTTTCATAGCACAAAAATAGATGTTTAACACACAAAAAGTATGGATAAAGCAACATGAGGGCAAAATGAACTTTTTTTGGCAGGTTAACCCGAGCTTCATCTATCAGTAGCTCCTGAAATACACATGCTATCGGAACATCTGTCTGATCCAGGCATTCAATCCGCGCTTGTGAAGCGCCAGCAATACATAGCTAAGGATAAAGAATCCTGCCTTCAGCCTGTGTTGACCTGCGATAGTCCTAAGGATGAAGTGCTGCGATTTCAATGCCAGCCATTTATTGCCCGACCGTGTGTGGAGGTGGATGCTCACTTCGGTGGTTGGAGCCTTAAGATACACTGTTTGAACATTTTGTTGTGAAAAAAGCCTAACCCAATAGGCATAATCTTCATGTACATAAGGGGCGGGCAAAGCTTCAAAATAGAATTTTCCCAAACTGCGGATGTCCATAAGTACAGTGCTCATCCCTATTGGATTGCCCATAAGAAGTCTTTTTAAAGTCAGTCGAGTGGGCATACGTGCCGGTGCGGACTTCCAGTTCAGATCGAGGCGCAGATAAACGGCTGAAGTGTAGCAGAAATTGGCGTTTGTTTTTCTGAGAAGCTGCATTTGGTTCTCGAGTTTATCTGTAATCCAGAAGTCGTCGGAATCACAAAAAGCAATAAAATTGCCTTTGGCAAGTCTGATTCCCAGATTTCTTGTGCGCACCACCCCACGGTTTTGTGACGAAACGATCAGCCTGATACGGTGGTCTTCTGAAGCCATATTTTTGGCAATAAGTTCAGTTTGATCCGATGCGGCATCTACCAGCAATAAAAGTTCCCAGTTTGTCCAGCTTTGGCTGATTACCGACCGAACACTGCGTTCAAGGGTGTTTGCAGCCTGATAGGCAGGCATGATCACGCTGATAAGGTCATCAGTTAGCGGAATCATTGGGTGCCGTTATTATGTTCTTGCATTAAATCCGGATTGCCGGAATCAACCAAAAGAGGTTCAGTGGCTTCCACGGCTTCTTCCGTGCTCTTTGTTTCGGGTGGAAACAGTGTTCTGTAGGCCAGCGCAAAAAAGATAAAGGGCAAAGGATCGCCGATACTGCCCAGCGCAAAAATATTGAACAAGAACAGGATGACTACCGGCCGGGTAAGAGGATCGCTGAACAAGCCCTTTCGCCTGATAAAAGGCCAGAAAGCAATCATAAAAAGAACCAACCCGACTATGCCGGTTTCGAGCATCAATCCCGCCGCGAAGGATGTTGGCCTGACACCATCATACTCAGCATTGGCAGCCGATGCAAAAAAACCAATCATTGAAGCCGGGATACCTATGTCGTCCATGGCTTCAATACTTGCATTGCCCCAACCGCCTATTCCCGAGCCAAAGGGATGGGTAAAACCATAGCGATAAGCTGCCCAAACGCTTACAAACCTGAAACCGGATTGGTCAAGCAAGATAGGGACTGGGTCTTTATAGTGCTGATCCTGAACAAAGTCAATTGTAAATTCAATTGAGCGGGGAAGTTCGGTAACTTGCCGGGCAATAAAGAGAACGGCCACCGAAACGATGACAAGTACGCCAGTGGCACGGATCAGGTTTTTTAGCTTTTGAAGTGCAGCAAGATATACCAGAATCATAACAATGCCCGTGATTGACCGGATAATAAAAATGTCGAAAAGAATGATGGCCGAAATGGCAACATATCCGGCCATGCTTGTGTGCACTATCCTGCGCTTGAGCATAAAAAACGCAAAATAGTAATGAATGGACATGCTCATGTAAGAGGGCTCAGCAAAAAGCCCGGCAACTCCGCGACCGAAACCATGAGGTTCAACAGTGAAGCGGTCGATAAAAATCTGCATTACCGGCCCTAAAAATTCAGGAAACATACCGAAAAACTGTACGACACCCAGAACAATATTGGTGAAAAAAACCCATTCGAATGCTTTGGTGAGAAACCTGAACTCCTTATCATCAACTTTAATCAGCAAGAAAAAGATCAAACTGGCATTGAGCAGGGCAAACAGTGCCCTTGCAGGAACCAGGATACTGGTGAAATTTCCCAGCATCAAGGCAGCCGAAGCAACCAGATAAACAACGAAAATGGCATAGGCAAGTGTTACGGAAAGGTTTCGCCTGAGTGAATAAATAAACGCCCATGGGAATATCTCGGAGCTGAACAACATCTTCAGCGGCATGACGTTGGGCAGGTAAATCAGGTAGGCAAGTATCCTATAAAACCCGTTCATGGTCGCTGGTGTTTATTTTTATGATGGGCAGTATGAGAAGGTTTGTTACTTCAGCAGTAAGAAGCAAAGATAGGGCAGTTTGCGGACTTACCTCCTGCTTCATCACGATGAAAACGATCCAAAGAGCCACATGAAGCAACAGTCCACTGATGCCTGCACGGCCAAATGATTTCAGCCTGTGCGAGAAAAGAAGCCGGTTAAGCCAGAAGAGCCTGGCAGCATGTACCCACAGCAGAACTATATTTAGCAGAAGGAGTTGCCAATCCAGCTGGAAACCCTTGGTTCCATAAAGTATTGGAAAATACCAAACGGCAGCCAGCATCAAAAGGGTTGCCAGCAAAGTGAACAAAGCCATCCATCCGGCATATTGCAGGTTGGTGCTGCCCGGCTTGGCCATAAACACTTCCATTGTGATTACTGAGAGGGTGCCCAGACTTGTGAACAAAAAGAAATGACTTGCGTAAATCCCTGATGAGGTGGAGCCTGAGAGAAATGTCAGGATTGGAATGGCCATCATATAGCTGGTATGCTGTGCCATGAATCCTGCAAAAACAGGCCATTGAACACTGGCAAAGGCTGAAAACGATAAAGTGCTGTGTGCACCTGTCTGCCTTGGTATCAGTCTCCAGCGATGGTTGGCAATCAGATAGGTAACGACTGCCGATGCTGAATAAACCAGTAATGCAGCCAAAATACCACCTCCCGACAACCACACCAGACCAACACCAGAAAGTTGGGCGCTGCTTTGGAGCATCTGCCGCAACGCAGCCCGATCGGGCCTGCCCTTGCCACGGCTGATCCAGTCGTGCTGTCGGCTAAAACTAGCAATCATAGGTAAGCCTGCCAGCAAAACGGTAAGCTGACCCGGATAAATCAACCAGGAAATTATCAAATAGACCAAAGCACTTGTCCATGCGAGCCTGTTTCGCCATTTTACTGCTGCTTCCACCCACATATCATACGAACCCTGAGCCACGAGCCTGGGCCCGTTCAGGCTCACGCCAAAATCAGTAAAATTGTTGAATATCAGTGACAGACTCAAAAAAAGGCTTAATGTTCCATAGCCGTCAACGCCGCCAATACGGGCAAAAAAGAAATGAACGGCAACACCTGCTGCTGCCTGAAAAAAACGTGCAGCATAAAGCCAAAGAGACCGCTTATCCATTCCTGACCTTAAGGTAGGTAAGGTAAAGTGAAATTAAAAAACCTATGACAGCACCTACAGCAGCCCATTGCCACCAGGGCAGGCCGGTGCGTTCGAGCGGAAACTGAGGCGGATCTATAACCTGAATCAATGGGGTTTCCTTACGTAGGCTGATCTCAGCCAGTTTAAGGTTTTTCTGCAGTTCCCCGAACAAGGCCACGCTTACCTGAAGATCAATCATGGCACGGTTTTGAGCCACCCTGACTGTTTGTCTCAGGGGAACAACATTTAGGTCGGACTCATATGCATTTCTGATCAGATTTTCGTTCAAAACACGGTGAACCGAATCAGTTTCTGCTTTAAGAACGGCAAGATTCTCACGAGCCTTTTCCGTGAGTGTATGAGAATAAAACTCTGAAACAGTCTGCACCAGGGTTTCGGTGAACAAACGTGCAAGCAAAGGGTCGCTGTTAACTACAGTAACATGGATCATGCTTTGTTTTTTGTCGGGTTTTGTTACGCCCAGCATTTTTTTGCGCACAAACTGGTAGGATAGATACAGGGCGCTGTCGGATAGTGCATCCTGTTTGGTCCTGTCAGGATGAAACGAAACGTTTTTGAATATTTTTTTGCCCGAATGCTTGGTTTGAGGCCAGACGAGCTGTGCCAGAAGCACTGAGTCGTTTTTGTATTTCACTCTGGTCAGCAGGGTTCTTTCGACCATATTACGGGTTTGAAAAAACTTCACCAGACTTTCGCCCTGAAAAACACCCACTGTGCTGCTGGAAGCTACATCGAGTCCAAATTGCGCCAACAGACTTTCCCATCCTGACGGACCCTGTTCTTCGGTAACGATAATGGTTTCAGCCTTGTGCTTGCGCGGTGAAATAAGTGAGCCATAGAGCAGGGAGAGGAGAGAAAAGACAACCGACATTAAAAGGATAAGCTTCAGGTTGGCAAAAAATGTCCTGGTGACTAGCACCACAAACCTGCTTAAAGAAGCCAGTGAGATTTCGCTGTGGAGTACATCTGACCATTTTTCTTTTGTCATAGGTTGTTGTATTGATGGTTCAGAAGCATGTTTATGCAACCGAAAATTGTCCGATAGGCGAAGTAGCCACCGCTTCAAGATGTTGTCCGATGCTGCTGAAAGAGTGCTTT